>OGZH01001380.1_pt1 | contig 15095 bp, 10 predicted proteins | sample 1576741 | NCBI WGS metagenome assembly OGZH01 (sample SAMEA3541560, study PRJEB24748) | human gut metagenome | biome: human gut; feature: human-associated habitat; material: faeces | place: China | collected 2012 | reverse complement strand
ATACTCTCCCAGGATACCTTTCAGCAACGGCATGATGTTAAAGCTGGAGGTGCAAAAGCCATAAATTATATATGTCAAAAGGCTGCCCGGAAAGGGGGAGAGAAGGCAACCTTCTTGGCATCTTACTTATCAGTCAGACTGTAAGCCTGACTGTATAACTGGGTGTTGTTGCCAGGAACGGCACCCAGAGAATTTTTCCGCATGGCGCCTTTGATCATAAAGAACGCCACATCCTTGCTGATCTGGGCATAGTCTACATTGAAGATTTTTGCGGAAAGGGTCTTGTTAAAGAAGTTGATCAGCGGGCCCATACAAAAGGCCGTAATGACGGTGCCGATGCCGATATTTTGAATACTGGCAAAGTCGCCGTGGGCAATGGCGGTAAAGCCGCCGCTGACCAGCAGTCCGATGGACACCACGGTCACATCCGTCAGCACTCGCACCCATTTGTACGGCAGCTTGGCGAAGCGGCTGAGCATAAAGCCCAGGGCGTCATAAGGACCGACGCCGATGTTGGCCGTGAAGAACAGGCTACAGGCAAAGCAGAGAACGAGGATACCGGCAAGGAGAAGGGGGATTCTAATTGACAGAGTGTCGTTCTGCTTTACCATCGGCATCAGCAGGCTGCTGAATAACTCACAGCTGTAACCGACGCCGGCCATGTTGAACACGGTGCCTACACCGACCAGTCCCCGGTGCGCAACGATAACTACATACAGCAGGATCACTGCGTTGATGATCAGCTGGTAGGTACCAAAGCTGACCCCCAAAACGGCGGCCACGCTCATATTCATAGAGGTGAACGGGTCTACGCCGAAACCGGAAACATTGAAAAGAGCCGTACCAAACCCCATAATCACAATGCTCAGAAAAGACAGTACGGTGCGCTTCACCATATGGTGCTGTGCAAACATATCCAGGATATAACCGCGTGCGTTGTTTCTGAGTTTCTTCATTGCTTGTACCTCGGGTCCGTTTTTCTCTTTTCGTGACACATTATAGACCCGATTTTCAAAAATGCAAGGCTTTTTTTGCCATTTCTGCGTATTGGCTACTATGCACTAAAAACGCACTTACTTTTTGTGCAAATTGCACAACTCCATTTACTCCATTTGCCGCCCCAAAAAGGCGGCACCTACCTGGATCAGCCGGATTTGCGCTTCGTCCGGCAGGTTGCCGTCCTCCCCTTGCAGCAGCAGTACTGTGCCGGACACGTCGCCGCCGTACACAATGGGGTAGGCTACCTCTGCGGGGCGGTCGTATCCCTCAATGGCTTGCAGGCATTCGCCGGGTGCCTTGGCGATCCGTGGGGTGCGGGCGTCCATCACATCCTCCAGCGCCTTGGTCACCCGGCGCTCCATCACTTCTCGCTTGCTGACCCCGGCAGCGGCCACCACATGGTCGTTGTCCGTGATCACCACCGGGGAGCAGCCGTTCTTGTGGAGCACCTCGGCGTATTGCCCGGCAAATTGGGACAGCTCTCCGATGGGCGAATATTTCTTAAAGATCACTTCGCCGTCGGCGTTGGTAAAGATCTCCAGTGGGTCGCCCTCCTTAATGCGGAACGAGCGGCGGATCTCCTTGGGGATCACAATGCGCCCCAGGTCGTCAATGCGGCGTACAATACCGGTAGCTTTCATAGAGCATATCTCCTAATAATAAATGTAAGTTTTTCTGTAATATTTTACACGCACCCAAAAGTTATATTCATTAAAGGAACAGGATTTTTTTGTAAAATAGGCTCCCCTTCAGAGAAGAGGAGCCTATCTTGATTGATTTGGTTATTATAATTTGCTGTTTTTGACAGTTGAGTTAAGCACGGGTCCATTGCTGTTGGTAGTCCATTTCTCTCCCAGGTTGATAGCAGATGAATCTTTTAGTTGATTTTCTTCAATGGAGTAGACATTTGGAAACGCTGCCTTTACGCCAACACAATTTACGCCGTTATTGAGATAGTAACAGTTTTGCGGTTCCGGTGAATTAGCAACAAAGTCGCAAATTATAGCACCGCGCTTCTTTGTTCCGTCTATAGTACCAACATTAATACAATTGTTTAGCGTTGCGAAATAGCATCCCGCACTCTGAATACCGCCGGCGTTGACACATGAAATCGAAGAAAAGTTTCCGCAATCGCTTAAATCGTATGACATCACGGTATATCCAATAATACCGCCTGCGTATTCACAATTAGCGGAGGTAATAGAGCCGTAATTGGCACAAGAGGTAATGGAGACCATGCGCCCATAGCTACAATAAATGCCAGAATATCCTTTTTTATATTCGCCGTTGCTGCCAACGATTCCACCGCAAATCACATTGCTTCTGCATTCTGCATCTTCTTTATAGTCTTCTGCGACAGGGCAATCTATTTCGATTTTTCCGTAGTTATCGCAAGATTGAATATTTCCATAACCAAGTCCGATAATACCACCAATTCGGGTACCTTGCGACCCAGCATTTTTGCATTTTATAGTTATATCGCCTTTGTTTACTGCGTTTGTTATTTCGAAAGCAGGAAATTCCTCGTCGGAAGAATTTTGTTGGCAGACTTCGCCTACGATTCCGCCAATTTCTTCATAATAACCGCCTTCGCAAATAATCTTGGCTTCGTTTACAATATTAGACATCGTGACAGTAGCAGTTGTATACCCAGGCAAAACTGTACCGGCAACAGCGCCAAAAGTATTTGCTCCAGTGTTATGTATTTCACCTTTGATTTTGCAGTTCGTGATGGATGAAGTACTTGTTTCGGCGTTATATGTTGTTATAGAATTCGCAAGAACGCCAACGCCATTCGTCCAGCTGCCGTCTTCTCTTTCGTATGTCGTTTTTTTAATATTAGCCGTGATAGTCAGATTTGATATAGTGGCATCTATTGTTGTGTCAAAAAATCCATTGTTAAAGTGGTAATTTTTGATTTCATAATTATTGCCATCAAATGTGCCTTGAAAATTGATTCCATCCCATTTTTTAGTATCGGTCATATCAATATCATTCATGAGAATGTATTGGCCAGTGCTGGAATTTCTAAGATAGTCGAAATCATCTACCGTATATATACCGATGTAGCCGTCAGGGACGGCTGTTACATGCGCTGTGGTGCTTTCTGCTGTTGTGTCTATCTCGGTATCCTCATAATATGATTCGTCTTCACTGTTATTGCTATTGCATCCGGTAAAGATAAGAGCAACCAATAAGAATGTCAAAAATAAGCAAAAAAATTTTTTCATAAATATCACCTCATGCGCATTATAACCTGTATCAGGTTAAAAGTCAATAACCTAATTCAGGCTATCATATAATGGGCTTGGAGTGATGCGTATGTATAATCGTATACGAGATTTGCGAGAAGATCAAGATTTAAATCAAACGCAGGTCGCAAAAATGTTAGGAATGTCTCAAACCGGATATTCCAAATATGAGACAGGTGAGAACGATATTCCAACAGCTATTTTGATAAAGCTGGGCGATTTCTATCATGTTTCTATTGATTATCTTTTGAATCGGACAAACAATAAGGAAATGAACAAATAATAATAAAAATTATGAATGAATTTATGCACAGCCTGATTGCACAGATCAGAGAACGGCTTGAAGCATTTAACGGCGGATCATTTTATCCTTGAGGATTGCGAAAGGGAAAAATTTATAAAAAGCAAGGAGGAACGCGCAGTTCCTCCTTGCTTTTTATTCTTTCTCACCGATGAAGCGCAGGATCAGGTCTGCCACGCGGCGGCTGGAGCGGCCGTCCAGGTGGTCAAAGAACTTGGTCTTAAAGGGCGGTACTTTCTCGCTCTCAAAGTCACCGGCGACGATGGCCTCTGTCAATTCTCGCTGGGAAAAGACGATTTTGCCGGGCACAAAGCTCTCAAAATCATAATAGAAATCCCGCTTGCTGATGTAGTCAAACAGATCAAAGGCATAAAACAGCATGGGAATATCCAGCAGCGACGCCTCAAACACCACGCTGGAGTAGTCGGTGATGAGCAGATCGGTGACGAACAGCAGGTCGTTGAGCTCGTCCTCGTCGGACAGATCCAGCACCCGATCCTTGTAGCCTTCCGGGATCACCGGGCGCTCCGGGCAGAAGGGGTGGTACTTGATCAGCAGTGCCGTATCTGCCGGCAAAGCTTCCATAAACTCGTCCACATGGAAGGCGTCTGCCGGGTAGTAGGCGCTCATTTGGCCGTTGCCTCGAAAGGTGGGGGCAAAGAGGATGATCCGCTTGTCCCACAGCTGGGGATACTTGGCATAGAACCTATCCTGCACCGTTTGGGCATATTGTGGGTCCATAAATATATCTGTTCTGGGAATGCCGGTGGCCAACACCTTGTCATCGGACAGGCCGAAGCCCTCGGCGTAATGCTTGGCGATCTCCGCAGAGGAAACAATGGCCACATCGTACATGCGGTGGTTGGGGTCCGTTTGCTTGGGGCCGCCTGCCTTGCCCAGGCGGGTAAAGCCAAAGGTCTTAAAGGCGCCGCAGGCGTGCCACAACTGCATCAGCTTCACTTCCGGACGCTTGTCCACCATATTCAGCAGGCGGAAGTAATCGTCCACGATCACCACCTTGGAGGAGGCATACAATTTGACAAAGCGGAACATATTTTTAGCTTTATAATGGCCGTTAGGGTCGGAGAACAGCAAAAACTGAAAATCAATATTCGGGTCGTCTTTGATTTGGTTATAGACGAACTCCGGGTTGCCGCCCAGGGTGTCCCGTCGGCCGGACATAAAGGTGACCCGGTTGGGCACGACTTCCTTTTTGCACAGCAGCTTATAGTAGGCGTTGTAGATGGCATACACCGGGCGGCGAATGTTCTCTACAAAATTGGCACGCTTAAAGCTGGTTTTAATAAAGGAAGACACATTGATCTTAAACTGCACAAAAATGTTTTTGCCCACGCCCTCAATGGGTGCGGTTTTGCGCCGGGGCACAATATCCAGCCCGGCCAAAATGCCGTCAAACAGAAACAGGGGCAGCAAAAGCAGGGCAAGCAGGCACCGCAGGACAAAGTCAATAAACCGCAACAGGGGCACCAGCACACGGCTGCGCTGCACAAAGGGTCGATCTCCGTTTTTCTTTTTTTTCGAGAAAAGAAGAATGGCGCTGTTTTCGCAGTCAAAGTCGAAGGTGTAGGTGCGGTTTCCGGTTTGCGCCGGGGGGACATACTCATTGTCCGGTGCGTCAAATACCGCTGCGCCGTCAAAGCACTCGTACTCCATGTATTCCTCCGGCAGTTCCAACCCCGGGTTCTCGTGGAGCACATTGGTAGACACGGTAAAGGGCAGTGCTTGCACCGTGTGGCGGCCGTACTCAAAGTCAATGGTGACGGTCACCGGACTTTCCGGCTGGAAGCGGTAAAAGATCTGGTCCAGCAGATAGGTATAGTTGCATACCACAATGCAGCTCCCCTCCTGCTTTTGGCGAAAGTAGTTGACCACCCGCAGGGGCAGGCGGCGGGTCTGTCCGTCACATTCAAACAGGATTCGCGCTTTGGGAGAGGAAACATCCACATCAAAGGGGCAGTTGATGGCCACCCCGATCTCCATACGAGCGTCCTCAATATGCAGGCGGTTGATAATCATTTTGCAGTTAAACATGAACAGTCTCCGTTACTGGGAATTTATAGGGGTAGGTGATCCGTGGGAATATGCAGCAGCTCTTTGGCAAAGTGCACCACATTTTGGGTGGCTTTTCCGGCGGTATCGTCAAAATTGCGGGTGTAGAAGGGCGCCACTTTCTCTTGCTGGTAATCCTCCGTTTGCAGGGCGTGGGTCAGTTCTTCCATGGTGCGCACAATGCGCCCGGGCACAAAGGAGGCGTAGTCGCAGTAAAAGTCCCGCTCCTTGCAATAGCTTTCCAAATCAAAGGCATAGAACAGCATGGGTAGGTTCAAAATAGACGCCTCGTACACCACGCTGGAATAGTCGGTGATGAGTACGCTGCTGACAAACAGCAGGTCGTTCACATCGTACCGATCTGTCAGATCAATAAACCGGTTGGCGTGCTCCGCCCTTTGGCAGGTGGGGCGTTCGGTTAGATAAGGGTGCATTTTCGTTGCCAGCACTGTGTTCTCCGGCAGGGCATCCAGCAGATCGTCCGGGCGGAATTTCTCCAGCGGATAGTAGCAGTTGCCTTGACCGCCGCCTCGAAAGGTGGGCGCGAACAACACGATCTTTTTGTCTGCTAATTGGGGATTTTCCGCATAAAAGCGCTTGGTAAAGGTCGCCTTGTATCGGTCATCGGCAAAGCGGTCGCACCGAGGTGAGCCCAGGGGTAATACCTTTTGCAAATCAATGCCAAAGCCTTCTGCATAGCAGGGGCACACCTGTTGAGAGCTGACAATCGCGTAGTCGTACTGCCGGTGATTGGGCGAGCCTTGGGGCAGTGCCTGCTCACCCTGGCGGGAGTAGCCAAAGGTCTTAAAGGCACCGCAGGCGTGCCACAATTGCACCAGCTGCACCTCCGGTTTTTTCTTTACATAAGACAGCAGGTGATAATAGTCGTCTACAAACACCACCTGCGACGTAGCATACAGGCGCAGAAATTGGCGTAGCACCGGCAGGCTGTGAAGCAGGTTGCCCTTGTGGCACAGGACGGTGATCTCCACGCCCGGTACCTTGGTCATCTCCAAAAAGACGGATTTAATATTGCCGGACAATCGATCGGAGCGGTTGGAAAGGAACGTCACTTGCTTGGGTTGCACCTTGCAGTGTCGATAGGGCAGAGCCAGCAGCGAGAAGCAAGCCCCCGCCAACTGCTTCAACTTCTCTTTTTTGCTGCTGCGGATAAAGTGGCGCAGCGCCCGGCGGGGCGGACAGGTCACTTGGTACGGTTGGTCCGGTTCCACCGGCTGATAGCCGTGGACGCCGTCGGTATAAAGAAAAGTGATGCCCATGGGCTGCCCCACCGGCGGCTCGTAAAACACATAGGCCAGCTCCACGGTTTTTTGGGCGCGCAGCGTGGTGCCGTCTCTGTCGGCAAATGCCATGGGAATGATCCGGGTGCGTTCGCCGCAGGTAAAGACGACGCTGAGCTTGGGGTACACCGGGGGCACCGGACAGGTGAGGGCCACTTGCAGCTTCAGCTGATGGCCGATCTGTTGGCAGCGTTCAATTGTAACAGTGGGTTTGGTCATATTTTTCTCCGCCTATGTGGAAGTTGCAAAAAATCTCTGCTCTTTATAGTAGCATAAACTGCATAATTTGTCTATATTCGCCGACGCAGGATTTGCCTTTTTCAGAAAGAATATTGACATTATCCGCTATCTATTTATAATATTGTATATAGACTCTGTGAAAGTGAAGAGGAAGCCATGGCTTGGTATAACACGGACAATTTAGAACTGCTGTATGCGCCCCATAAGCGTGATTGGCGTGCAGAAGCGTTCAAAAAAATCAAAAAAGTGGCCATTGACGTGGCCAAGCGCAGCGATGTGTTTCGCAAGGCCAGCCGTCGAATTTTGCTGGATGAGCGTATGGGCGGTTACCAAAAGCGCACGGCACATATTGTAACGGATCCCAAGGTGGTGCTTTTTTCTACCTTTGACGGCAGGGGGTACAGCGACAGCCCCAAGGCCATTTATGAATATATGTGCAGCGATCCTCGCTTTGCGGATTACACTTTTGTGTGGGCTTTTCGGGAACCGAAGAAATTCACGTATGTGCTGGATCACCCCAATACTTATATGGTTACCGTAAATACCCCGGCTTATGAGGAAGCTTGCGCCCGGGCAAAGTATTGGTTCTTTAACTATCGGATTGCAGACCATATTTATCCAAAGGACGACCAGGTGTATGTGCAGCTTTGGCACGGTACGCCCCTAAAGCGCTTAGGATACGATATTTCCATTTCTGACAATGCCATGAATTCCAAAGAGGAAATTCGCCAAAAATACAAGGTGGATGCAGAGAAGTTTAAGTATATTTTGGCACCCTCTGCCTTTGCGGCGGAGAAGTTCATTTCCGCTTGGAATTTGCAGGCGGTGGGCAAGGCGGACACGGTGCTGGAGGCGGGCTATCCGCGCAATGACTTTTTGATTAACCATACGCCGGAGGATGAGGCGCAAATCAAAAGGGAATTGGGACTGCCGATGGATAAAAAAGTCATTCTCTATGCTCCCACATGGCGGGACAATCAGCATGACGCCAAATTGGGCTATGTGTACCGCACCCACATGGATTTTGACGCCCTGCGCCGGGAATTCGGTGACGATTATGTGATCTTGTTCCGTGCCCACTATTTGGTGGCCAATTCTTTTGATTTTAAGAAATACAAGGGTTTTGTATATGACGCCTGTGGCGTGACGGATATTAACCGGCTGTATGTGGTGGCAGATGTGCTCATTACCGATTACAGCTCTGTGTTTTTTGACTATGCGAACCTGCACCGGCCTATGCTATTTTATATGTATGATCTGGCCAGTTATGCAGGTGAAATTCGTGGATTTTATATTGATTTGGATTGTTTGCCAGGCCCGATTGTGGAAACGCAGGCGGATCTGCATCGGGCGCTGCACGCCGTAGAGGCGGACAAGCCCCGATATGCGGAAAAGTATGCCGCTTTCAATGCCCGCTTCAATTATTTGGACGACGGCCACGCCGCACAGCGTGTGGTGGAGCGTGTGGTGCTTGACAGAGACGGTGCAGATGTGGTTTAATAATAAAAAAGATTATTTTTTAGAAAAGACAGGAGAATCAGATGAAACGGATTTTAACATACGGCACTTTTGATTTGCTCCATTACGGTCATATTCGGCTGTTGCAGCGGGCAAAGGCTATGGGCGATTACCTGGTGGTGGCGCTTTCTACCGATGAGTTTAACGCCGAAAAGGGCAAAAAGGCTTACCACACCTATGAGACCCGCAAGAAGATGTTGGAGGCCATTCGCTATGTGGATCTGGTGATCCCGGAGAACAGCTGGGAGCAAAAAATCCACGATGTGCAGGAATACCATATTGATACGGTGGTCATGGGCGGCGACTGGAAAGGCAGCGACAAGTTCGATTATTTAAAGGACTACTGTGAGCTGGTGTTTTTGGATCGCACACCGGGTATTTCCACTTCTCAGATCAAAGAGGATCTGGGCCTGCAAGAGGCGGTGGGTGGTGTAGATCAGCTGCCGGACGAGCCGGATGGCGCCCCCGGTCGGGACCAAAAAAAATAACAGACTTGATTATATGCCCTGCCGATTTTCGGCGGGGTTTTGTGGCTTTTATACGTGGCAGAAAACAGGAGAAATTATGGCTGGAGTTCGAAAAAAATTAAAAGCGATCAAGAAGCGGCTGTGCCGTATGGTCAGCAAGACCCCCAAGCGGAAGTTTTATTACGGCTTTTTTTCAAAATACTGCCGTCTGCGTCCCAAGTGGGTGCTCATCGAGTCCTTCCACGGCCAAACGGTGTCCGACTCCGGGCTGGTGCTGGCGCAAGAGATCGCACGGCTTTACCCGGGGCAGTACCGGGTGTTCTATGCCACAGAGGATAAAAAGAAGCACCAAGCCTTTGTGGACGCGGCGGGACTGCAAGTGGAGCTGGTGGATGTGACCACCTTCCGCTACACCCGCATTTTGGCTTGCGCCCAGCATATCTTTTCCAATGCGTCGCTGCCCATTTATTTCATTAAGCGACCCGGGCAGGTGTATATGCAGACCTGGCACGGCACCCCGCTGAAGACCCTGGGCAAGCAAATGCGCATGGGCATTGAGTCCATGTACAATGTGCAGCACAATTTTTTGCAGGCAGATTATTTGACCCAGCCCAACGCCTTTACCCGGGATGTGATCCTACGGGATTACAATTTGGAGCCGTTGTATACCGGCAAGGTGGTGATGGCCGGTTATCCCCGCAACAAGGTGTTTATGGAGCCGGAGAAAGGCACCGCCCTGCGCCGGCAGCTGGGCTTGGAGGACAAGACCGTTTATGCCTATATGCCCACCTGGCGGGGCACCAGCAACCGGGATGTGGACACTAGTGAGTACGCCGCTCAGGTGCACGCCATGCTCTCTGTGCTGGACAAGAGCATGACCGATGCGCAGCTGCTGTTTGTCAACTTTCACCCCATTTTGCACGATGCGATCCAGCTGGGCAAGTACCGGCATATCCGCCCCTTCCCCCGGCAGGTGAGTAACTACGAGTTCTTGAATTGTGCAGATGCGCTGATCACCGATTACTCCAGCGTGTTCTTTGACTTTTCCTTAACCAAGAAGCCCATTATCCTGTTTATCTACGACTACAAGGAATACACCGCGGACAGGGGAATGTACCTGGATGTGCAGGACCTGCCTTTCCGCAAGATCACCTCGGCCAAGGAACTGGGCCGCTGTCTGCGGGACGGCGAATGCCTGGCGGACGATTACAGCGACACGGACTACGCCCGCACTTTCTTAAAGTACGACAGCCCGGATATTAGCGAAAAGCTGCTGAAATTGGCCTTTACCGGCGACTCCGGCGATCTGGAAGTGATCGACTACGGCAAGAACAAAGAGAAAACCTGGCAGGTGCTGTATCCCCGGGCGCTGAACGGTCGTCCGGATCTGGAGACCCTGGCGCGCCTGGCGGACGACCACACGGTGGCGCTGCTGGAGCGCAAGTGGTTCAATCGGGACATCAGCCCCTTGCTCCACGACGAATTTAACGACAAATTTACTTATGTGATTACCACCATGACCACCCCACGCTCTTATGTGGAGGACCTGCTCTGCCATCTGGGCGTGGGCGCGGTGCAGCGGCGGGTGCGGCGGCGGGATATGCAGCGTACCTTTCCCAATTTGCAGTTGGATGGGGACTATCGGCGGGATTACGGTTGTTTTGCCGTAGGTTGTGCCGCAGACCCGGCGACTTTGCGCCCGGCGGGGATGACTGCCTGCGGCGGCAAGGACGGCTGCTACCGGGTGGATTACACCTGCCCGGCGGACTTTGAGCCCCGGCAGGCGGCGCTGCTCAGTGACAAACTGGCAATACTGTCTCTTGCGGATTTGCCTGCAAACAGTGGCTCTACCGTGCAGTACGATGTGCGATCGGCGATCGAGGGCCTGGATCTGTATAACCGGGGGCGCTGTCTGTTTGGCGTGGTAGGTGAGAACACCGCCGACGGTCGCACCCAAATGTTGGTGTTTACCGACGCAGATAAGTACGCTGCCGCCAAGCGGGAAAGCAATCAATTTGACAGCGAGGGATACTATTATAATCCTTATGTGGATACATTCGGCCTGCCTGCCGGGTACGGAGAAGTGCAGCTGCAAAGAATGCGCGACAGTGTGGATTCGGTGCTGCGGGACCAGTTTGCCCAGCGGGATCTGACCCCGCAGCCCACCCCCATGGCGCTGCTGCCGTATTTGGATCCCAATACCGGCTATCTCAGTGCGCTGCTGTGCACGCCGGATGTGATCTTGGAGAGTATGCCGGTGTCAGCGCCCATTACCGGGTTGTCCTGCAAGGGCCATGTGTGCTATATCCGGCTGCATTTGCGCCATACTGCCGGCGAGCAGGTGCAAGGCGCCAAGCTGATTTATCGCTCTTTAACGGAGAAGATTGAAATCCCCCTGGACTGCCGCACCACACCGGCGGGAGATGGCTGCCGGGTGCAGCTGACCCTACCCTTGAATGCACATTTGCCCTTAAAGGAAGTGTACTGGGATATTCGCCTGGAGGTGGAGCAGTACGGCTGTACCCACCGGATCAAGCTGCGGTGCGCTGACCCGGGGCTGAAGTGGAAGCTCTTTTTTACCAACTGCCAGGCAAACGCCGGCAGTGGGCATATTTTGTTCCCGTATTTTGGCAAAAAGGGTGTGCTGTGCTACTGTTATCGCCCTTTGTGCGAGTACGACACGGCGGCGGTGCGCCTACGGGAGATTACTGCCTATACACTGTATTTGTTGTTCCGCCCTCTTTGGCAGCGGCAAAAGAACTGGGTGGTGTATGAGAAGTTCTGCAAGACCGCCCAGGACAACAGCTACTATTTCTTCAAATACTGTATGGAGCACCTGCCGGAGAAGGAGCGGCGGCATATCTATTATATTATGGACCCTCGGGAGCCGGACTACAAGAATGTGGCCGGTTACGGCCGCCAGGTGGTGCCCTTTATGAGTCTCAAGCACATGCTGCTGACTCTGTCCATGCGCATTTGCATTTCCTCGGACTCTACCTCCCATTTGTATGTATGGCGATCCAAACCCAGCATTGTGCGCCGAGCCATTAAGCAAAAGGAAGAGCTGTTTTTGCAGCACGGCGTTACCGCTATGAAGCGGGTGGATCAGCTGTTTGGCAAGAAGGGCAGCAGCCCCATGACCTACTTTGTCACCTGCTCTCGGCCGGAGCACGATATTGTGGTGCGGGAGTTTGGCTATGCGCCGGCGAATGTGCCCATTACCGGCTTTGCCCGCTGGGATGTGCTGGAGGACAAGTCCACACCGGACGATCCGTTTATTCTGATGATGCCCACTTGGCGCTCTTGGCTGGAAGAAGTAGATAACGATACCTTCTTGCAAAGCGATTACTACAAAAATTATTCCGCTTTGTTGACGGATCCGGCGCTGGACGAGATGCTCCGGCGCAATCATACCCGTCTGGTGTTTTATCTGCACCCCAAATTTGCCGGGTATATGAATAATTTTAAGGACAAGATCAGTCCCCGGGTCACCTGTATTCCTTTTGGCCAGCAGCCGCTGAATGAACTGATGATGCGCTGCAAGCTGCTGGTGACGGACTATTCCAGCGTGTGCTGGGATGTGCTGTACCAAAATAAGCCGGTGGTGTATTACCAGTTTGACTATGACCTGTATAACCAGGTGCACGGCTCGTATTTGGATATGACCACCCAACTGCCCGGCGACCGGTTTACACAGGTGGAGGACCTGGTGCCCTGTCTGGACAGCTACGCGGCAGCGGGCTTTGAGATGAAGCCCAAGTACCGCAAAATGGCCAAGCAGTATTTCCGTTACCGGGATAACCACAACAGCCGCCGGATCTACCGGTTCTTAAAATCACTGGGATATTGATGAAAAAAGCCGTACAGTTTCTTCTGTACGGCTTTTTAATTATGTATTATGTGTCTAACATGACTTTTAGCCATGCGTTGAGATCAAACGGTGGCGCTTCATTCGGCGCAGCAACCGCTTGACCGGTTTCGTCAAAGTAGTGGATCGTATGGCCGGCTGCCATTGCCTCGGTTCGTACGCCGGATAAATATTGTCGGCACGGCAGATAACAGTCGCCCAGTTCTGCCTGCATGGAAATATAGGCGTTTGGCAGATTGATATAGCAGATATGATCCGCATGGCGTATAGCGCTGCGTTGTGCGGCCTGAAACACGGAGAAAAAGTCAAAAACGACCAATGAACCCACGCGATCGGCAAGATTTTGTACCTGCCGCAGGGCTGTCTGTGCAGGAATGTGATTGTCCAGCACCAGGTAGGCCGGTTTCGTGTCAAACGCCGGAATAGTGGTGATTTGTAACGTGTCCAGGCCAATTGGCTTTTGGCTGCTGACTACAAGCATTTTTTGTTCATCCGGCATAGTGATGGTGAATGCCTTAGACGGAGAACCGTTGAACTTTGTAGGAATGTAGGGCAGTAGGGTGCAAGCGCTGCACAGACCGGACCGGTCAAATTCAGCAGCAGCGTCCAGCGCGTCTTGATTGAGAAATAGACTATGGGTATGTTCCTGAATATGACGCGTTTTCGATTCTACGGCGCTTTGATTTTGCAAGGTGTAGTTGTTTAAGTTTGCAATGACCTTTGCGCCCGGATAGGCACGCAGCAGCCAACGCCAGTAGAACACATCATATTTCAGATTGAAAATACAGTCAAAGCTCTTGCTGCCCAGCAAACGGCGTTGCTCCCGTTGAAAGAGGCCGTCCGGTAAAAATGCGTCAATATCGGCGGCGTTATCAATAAAGTGATGTTCGCCCTTTAAGTATGCCAAACGCCGATTGGTCTCAGCGTCGCAAAGCATTTTCCCTTTTTTGACCGCCAAGTGCACACGGGCGTCCAGCATCTCCAGCTGGGCTGCGTATTGATCTGCAAATTTTCCTTCCATCAACAGCGTAACGTCATATTGATCGTAGTCGATTTGCTGCGTCAGTCGTGTAAAGAATGGGTAGAAGGCAGCGTAGTATTTGAAATTGATGACAAACAGCAAATTGGTCTTAGTGGGAGCGGGTGTTTGCGGGCGCAGCCGCCGTAAAGCCAGTTTGCGCAGCAGTGCCGATTCAGACAAATTTCCGTTGCGGCTCTTGGTTTGTATGTGATAGTCTGCCTTATTTTCCAGTGTAGTTAAATGAATTCGGTTTTTGCAGGTGTTTGGCTGCAATTCCACTTGTTCCAGGAGTATCTGCCCGGGGCGCTTAACAAAATCCGTGTAAAGGACAGTGTCGGTGTAGACCAATCGGGACGTAGCCATGGCGTTGTAATATGCGACGGAGTTTTTTTCCACCGGGTGCACATGTTTGTTGTCGGCAAAGGCCTTTGCAAAGTATTCACGAACATATACCTCTAGTCCGGCAATGCGTGCGGCTTTTACCAGCCTCTTTACGCGCGGCAGACTGGCTTTGGATTTCGTGAGGATCAAAATCGATTTGGAATTAAGCGGTTGATCCAGTTGTTTGCAATATTCGGTCTGCTCAAAAGGTTCATCAAAGTGGAACAAAGCGTAGTCTTGGCATGAGACCGGGTAATCTTCCATTTTGTTTTCCTCCTTAGTCTTCTAAGCAGACTTCAAACTCTGCCATAGCTTCCTGATTGTATTTGTTCGGGTCAAAAGGATATGCGTTCGGAACATTTCCGTCCAAAAATGCCGCCAGTCCGTTGTAAATATCTTGTGTTTCCATTTCAATACACAACTGGCCGTCCGGGTACAAACTGTCTTTGACGCTGGCAAAATTGGAGACAATGATGGGCAGATGCAGTGTGCGTGCCTCTAACAGCACCATGGGCTGCCCTTCGTAGAATGAGGGCAAAACAAAGCAGTCGCAATCAGACAGTAGGGCAAATGGGTTGCTGATGTTGCCGGTAAGAATGACCTTGCCGGTTAATCCCAGTTTGGTGATTTGGCTGCGCAATTTGTTGCGCAGCGGTCCGTCGCCGATGATATACAGT
>OGZH01001372.1_pt1 | contig 15171 bp, 9 predicted proteins | sample 1576741 | NCBI WGS metagenome assembly OGZH01 (sample SAMEA3541560, study PRJEB24748) | human gut metagenome | biome: human gut; feature: human-associated habitat; material: faeces | place: China | collected 2012 | reverse complement strand
GGCGCTCGTCTTCAAAGTAGTCCTGATTCCAGCCCATGCCGTGGAGCACCGTTCCCGGCGCGGGCCGGCGCTCGGCAATGTAGCGGCGCACGCGCGCCTTCAAGTCCGCAATGCCGCTCGTGCCGTGCAGACGAATATCTTCGAGCGCACGCCCGAGCATGAGCAGGTGGCAGTGGCTGTCGTTGAAGGCCGGAACCGTGTAAAACAGCTGCGAAGTATGCAGGCTGGAAGATAAAGTCCATTGAATTCTCTACGGAAGACGGAGTTCCTTTGGCGGGTGAGTATAAATTCGATTTGACTACAGGGCAGTTTGCTATTGCCGAAGGTTCTTCCAAAGTACAGGTAAAAGTGGATAATGCTCCGGAATTAGTACAGAATGAAGCCTTTCACGGATATATGTCTATAAATCCTTTGGACTTGTCGGCAAAGCAATGCAAAGTAACGGTAGTGATAGAAAAGGCAGGAGAAGATAACGATTTAAGCTTGGAAGGTAATCTTTCTTCTGTGAAGATTCTCGCAGGCGAATTTAATACTCTGGAAGTAGATATGGATGCGCTTACAGAAACTGTGCTGGGTGATAATTCTGTTGATTTAAGTGCAAATGAAACCGCGAACTGCTACATAGCGGGAAAGGCCGGACAAGAATATCGTTTCAATGCTACGGTTATGGGTAATGGAGTAACAACCCCGGAAACAACAAATTATGATAGTAATTTAGGTACTGCTAAAGGTATTACTCCTTCTCCGCTGGCTCCTGTTTCAGCTTCAATTTTATGGCAAAGTGAAAGAAGCTTACTTTCTGGTGTAAAACTAAAGAATAACTACATTTATTTTACTTTGAATGGTTCTGATAATACTCCATTAGTGCCGGGTAATGCTGTAATTGCAGCATATAATGATGCAGGGACAATTGTTTGGAGTTGGCATATTTGGGTTACAGATGTGGATTTAGATTCTAAAGTGGAAACATATACAATTCATAGTGATTTTAATAGCTATGATAAATTAATTAATCCTATGATGATGGATAGAAATCTTGGTGCACTTTCTGCTACATGTTGGCCTACAAGTAATGATAACAGTGCGCAAGGTATGCGTTATCAGTGGGGACGTAAAGATCCATTCCCTGAAAGAGATAACAGTGCTATGGTTTCAACTACCTTTATGACAACTTACGATAAAGAAAATAATATGATATCATCTTTTGCTGGATTTGTTGAAGGAAATAATAGTAGCTGGTCATACATAGGAACACCGATTGAATTAATGGATATTGCTAAATATCCAATGCGTTATATAGGTTCCGGTGCTGAAAATTGGCTTAAGGACGGCGGTAATGATTTGTGGGGTAATCCTGCGTTGACATCAAAAGATGCACCTACAAATGATACGGGGCATAAAACGATTTATGATCCATGTCCACCGGGTTATCGCGTACCTCATGCTTATGTATGGACTGGATTTGTTAGTGTCCCTGAAGGAGGTAGATATTCTACAGGTGCTGTAAATGTGAATCTTGCATCTGGCACTATGACAGAAGTTATAACTAATGGTGGTGGAACTTTTAGTGTTGGTTCTACTCCTACCTATCCGAATACAGGGTATTTAAATAATGCATCTTCAGGACCGGTAATAAAGAATCCGGCTAATAGAGGACAGTCTTGGAGCAATGGTGTAATAACTTCAAAAAATGGCTCTTCTTTAATGTACGATACAGCGAATTTCTTCCCATTAAGATCACAGGCTAAAACATATGGTTATCCTGTTCGTTGCATGAAAGATACTAAATAGCTATTAGCTCTTTAGAACGATGAGGCTGCCTCAACACTCGGAAATTGCTATAATAAAACTTTTCATTAGCTTTGCCGATAGCTTTTGGACAAGACATGGCAAAAGAGTATTGAGGCAGTTTTTCTTTTATCCTATGAAGAAAAAAGAGTTTCCCTGGCATGAAACAGAAAGTTTCATTTAGCGAAACAGTTTGTTTCCCGGTGTGGAACAAACTGTTTCTCCTGAGGAAACAAACTGTTCCATGTCGGGAAACTAATGGTTCCCCCGTTGGAACTGACTGTTTCAGCTTAAGAAACAGAGAAGGATTAATATCGTATTTATTTTTATAGCATAAGCGTATCGGTATTATACCGAATAATAAAAGAACATATTTACCATGAAAAAACTCCGATTCTTATTTCTGCTTTATAGTATTATATCGTTTGGTAATCTGCGAGCTGCCGATACCGTATTCGTAAAGGAAGCGCAAATTCCGGTTCTTTTGGAACGGCAGGATAACATACTTTTCTATATACGTTTGGAAACTGATACGGCACAGACATTCAACGACGTAGTTCTACAATTTACGGAAAACACTTCGATGCAGAATATTCAGTCTGTAAAACTCTATTATAGTGGAACGGAAGCTTTGCAAGATTACGGTAAAAAACGTTTTGCTCCTGTATCTTATCTGTCTTTCACTTCACCGGGAAAGACATTGGCAGCGAATCCATCCTATTCCATTTTAAAATCGAAAGTGACTGAACCTGTAAAGAAAGAAATAAACTGTGATGACCAGTTGTTTCCGGTTCTCGGCACAAGCTTCCATTACATACTGCATGGTGCTGATATAGGTATAGAAACGGGCGCCTACATCCTGAATGTCGAACACAATCAGGTCTATGTCCTGTAGCTGTGTGGCTGTAGGTTTCTTATTTTTACCGTAAAGGGACAGGATGGGTATTCCCGTGCGGGTATCTTTTCCGTTCCTGATGGTTTCTCCGGCATCGGCATCACCCCGGAAGCCGTGTTCGGGAGCGAATACCTTTTTTATTTGTATATGCGCTGCAAGCAGGGTGTCCAACAGATGGGTTTCTCCTACTTTGGAGGTTTGGTTTACAACCAATGCCACACGCTTCCCTTTTAATATAGGTAAGAGACGGCCCATCTGTTCGGCTCCGGTGATAACCTTTTGCGCGGTCACGGCGTTGCAGATAAACAAGAGGCAGTATAGGAAAATGTATTTTGTTTTCATGATATGTGGCGATTATTTTGTAATATTGCACAAAAATAAGAATTTAATTGAGAATGGACGCACTTGCTATCATTAATAAATATTATCCTGAAGATAATGAACTGAAACATATCCTGCTGGCGCATAGCCGTTCGGTGGCCGATAAGGCGTTATGGATTGCCGGAAAGCATCCGGAATTGAATCTGGACAAGCAGTTTCTGGAAGAGGCGGCGATGCTGCACGATATTGGTATTTTTATGACGGATGCTGAGGGCATTTGTTGTTTCGGATCTTATCCTTATATTTGTCATGGATATTTGGGGGCTGATCTGATGCGGAAAGAAGGATTTCCGCGTCATGCATTGGTCTGTGAGAGACATACGGGAGCGGGTATGTCTTTGCAAAGTATTATTGACCAGCAGTTGCCTGTTCCTCATCGGAATATGGTTCCGGTTTCGCTGGAAGAACAGGTTATTTGCTTTGCCGACAAGTTTTTCTCAAAGACGCATCTGGACAGGGAAAAGAGCGTGGAGAAGGCGTTAAAGAGTATTTCACGTTATGGGGAAGATGGGATAATCCGTTTTAACCATTGGTGCGAATGTTTCTTGTAAGCCTTAAAAATAAATTAAATATCCGCTAAATAGTTCATTATTGGCGGATAATGCTTAATTTTGCCCCTCAAAAGCGTAAATGATTTGTGAATGACGCCACTAAAACGACATAGATTTATAACATTCCTACTACTATTTGCATGCCTGTCACTTTCTTTAAGTACAGGTGCTCAACGCAGAAAGCGGAATTCTGCATCCGGTAATGATTCCCTGAAAGTAGATAGTGCTTTGGTAGATACGTTGTCTATCGATACGGTTGCACCTAAAAAGAAACAGCCGTTGGATGCGCCTGTTATTTATGAAGCAAATGACTCTATCGTATTCACTGAGGGCGGATATGCCCATCTGTATGGTGACGGTAAGGTGAACTATGAGAAAATAGAGTTGACCTCTGCCGTGATTACAATGAACATGGATAGCAGTACGGTGTATGCCCGTGGTGTTCCCGACTCGGCTGGCGTGGAAAAAGGTACTCCTGTCTTTAAGGATGGCGAGACTCCGTATGAGTCAAAAATCATGCGTTATAACTTCAAGTCGAAGAAGGGGTTCATTAATAATATCGTTACTCAGCAGGGGGAAGGATACGTTACCAGTGAGGAGTCGAAGAAAGGTGCTAATGATGAACTTTATTTGCGTCACGGACGATATACTACGTGTGATAATCACGAACATCCTCACTTCTATCTGAAACTTTCCATGGCGAAAGTGCGTCCTAAGAAAAATGTGGTTTTCGGTCCTGCCCAGCTGGTGGTGGAGGATGTGCCGTTGCCTATCGCTATTCCTTTCGGATTTTTTCCGTTTAACAGCAGTTATTCGTCAGGATTCATTATGCCTACATACGGTGATGAAATGAATCGTGGTTTTTATTTGCGTGATGGGGGATATTATTTCGCCATCAGTGACCGTATGGATTTGAAAGTGTTGGGTGAGATCTTTACGAAAGGTTCATGGGGACTGTCCGTGCAGTCTAATTATAACAAGAGATATAAATATAGCGGTAATTTCAATGCCAGTTATCTGGTAACGAAAACCGGTGAGAAGAATATGCCGGACTATATGGTTACAAAAGATTTCAGAATTGCATGGAGTCACAGACAGGATGCCAAGGCTAACCCTAACAGCTCTTTTTCGGCGAATGTGAACTTTGCGACCAGTAGTTATGACCAGCGTAACCTGAGTAGTTTGTACAACCCGCAGCAGTATTCAAATAACACCAAGACGTCTAGTGTGAGTTATTCGCGCAATTTCCCCGAAATAGGATTGAATCTGTCCAGTACATTCAATATCTCTCAGAATACGCGTGACTCTTCTATCAGTGTGACGTTGCCGGATTTGAATATTTCATTGAACCGTATTTATCCGTTCAAGCGTAAGAAAGCGGTAGGTGATGAACGTTGGTATGAGAAAATCTCACTCCAATATACCGGCCAGATGACGAACTCGATTAATACCAAGGATAATCTGATTCTGAAGCAGGGCTTGAATAAATGGACTAATGGTATGCAGCATAAGATTCCTATCAGCGCTACATTCACTTTGTTTAAATATATCAACGTTGTGCCTTCTTTCAACTATACCGAGCGCTGGTATATGCGCAAGGTGGAGCAGAGTTATGATCCGTCGGCACCTAATAATGTGCGGAGAGATACAATCAACGGTTTCAACCGTGTGTATAACTATGATTTGAGCTTGCAGGTGAATACCAAGATGTATGGTTTCTACAAACCGTGGAAGAAATTGTTTGGCGACAAGATTGAAATGATCCGTCACGTCTTTACTCCTTCGGTGAGCATGAGTTATGCACCGGACTTCAGTACGTCTAGGTATGGATATGTGGGAACGTATACTTATACTGATACGGATGGAGAAGTACGTACTCAGACTTATAATCCATATGAAGGTTTGCCTTACTCTTTCTCGCCCAGTGGTAAATCCGAGAATTTCACTTTCTCTATAGATAATAATGTGGAAATGAAAGTGAAATCCGATGCGGATACTACCGGAGTGAAGAAAATCAGCTTGATTGACCAGTTGGGAGCCAGTATTTCCTATAATGCGGCGGCTAAAGAGAAACCTTGGGGAAATTTGAGTATGAATCTGCGCTTGAAACTGACCAAGAGTTATACTTTTAATATGAACGCCCAGTTTGCTACGTATGCTTATGAGTTTGATAAAGACGGCAAGGTAGTGGAAGGCAACCGTACAGAATGGTCATACGGACGTTTTGGTCGTTTTCAGGGGTATAGCGGTTCTTTCTCGTATACATTGAATAATGATTCGTGGAAAAAGTGGTTTGGGCCGAAAGATGAAAAGGACAGTAAGGGGGATAAAGACAAGAAGAATGAAAATCTGGATGAGTACAGTGATGATGGCAATGAAAACACGGAGGAAGAAGATAACTCCGGTTTGAGAAAAACAGAGAAGGCGGCTATAGATCCGGATGGCTATATGGCTTTCAAGATGCCATGGTCATTGAGCTTGAGTTATAGTTATAGTATTCGTGAGGACAGAAGCAAGCAGATTAATATCAAGACGATGAGATATCCTTATTCGGTGACTCATTCATTGAATGTTTCCGGTAATGTGAAGTTGGGTAGCCGCTGGAATGTGAATTATTCTTCGGGGTATGATTTTAATACGAAAGAGATGTCAATGACAACGGTCAATATCAGCCGTGACCTGCACTGTTTCAATATGAGCTGTGGCTTGGTATTCGGTCCCTTTACTTCCTATAACTTCAGTATTCGTGCTAACTCCAGTATGCTGACCGATGCTTTGAAATGGGATCAGCGAAGCAATACGGGTAGTGCGGTGAATTGGTACTAGGAAGAAGTTGGGAATAAAAAATGAGAAATGGTTGCGTGTTGTTATCAGAAACCATTTCTCATTTTTTTATTTATGTCTACCACTCAATCGGTGTTTGCCCGTGCGCTTGCAAATATTCGTTGGTACGGCTGAAGTGCTTGTTGCCAAAGAAACCGTTATAGGCTGACAGGGGGGACGGATGTGCGGAAGCCAGTACCAGGTGCTTGTTGCGGTCTATGAAGGCGCCTTTTTTCTGTGCATAAGATCCCCATAAGATGAATACAATATTTTCACGTTGTTCTGCCAGTACACGGATGGCGGCATCTGTAAATTCCTCCCAGCCCCGTCGTTGATGAGAGCCTGCCTGGTGGGCACGGACCGTCAGTGTGGCATTGAGTAATAAAACTCCTTGATTCGCCCAGCGGGTCAGGTTGCCTGAAGTAGGGATGGGAGCACCCAAATCGCTTTGTATTTCTTTGAAAATATTTTGTAGGGAAGGAGGAAAAGGTACTCCGTCATTAACAGAGAAGCAGAGTCCGTGCGCCTGGCCGGGACCATGGTAGGGATCTTGGCCGATAATGACGACTTTCACTTTGTCAAACGGGCACAGATTGAAGGCGTTGAATATAAATCTGCCCGGTGGGTAAATAGTGGCAGTCTGGTATTCGCTTCTTACAAACTCAGTGAGTCTGATAAAGTAATCTTTTTCAAATTCGGGTGCCAGATGTTGTTTCCAGCTTTCTTCTATTTGTACGTTCATGGCATTTCTTTTATTATAAAATGTGCGTTAAAGATAGGGGTAATTTGTAAAAATGACAAATAAAAAGAGGATGACTTTTTATAATCATCCTCTTCTTTCATTGCTGATAGATTATAATCAAATAAGTTGCATACCCAGTTGGGCGCATTCTTTTCTCATATCTTCGGGCCATATACTGGCTTGGATTTCACCTATGTGGGCTTTCTGTAAATAAAGCATACAGAGTCGTGACTGTCCTATACCACCGCCGATACACAAAGGAAGAGTTTCATTTAGCAGGCGTTTGTGGAAATACAGTTCTTTACGTTTTTCCTGTCCGCTGAGTGTCAGTTGGCGGAGCAGCGCTTCTTTGTCTACACGGATACCCATAGAGGAAAGTTCGACGGAACGGTCCAGTACTTTGTCCCAAACTAACAGGTCGCCATTCAGACCGGGAAGTCCGGTTTCCGGGTTGATTGTGGTATAGTCGTCATAGTCAGGTGCGCGCAAGTCATGTTCTTTACCGTCACTCAGTTTGCAGCCTATACCTATAATAAATACCGCACCGTATTTTTGTGAGATGGCATGTTCACGTTCTTTCGGACTCCTGTCGGGATACATCTGGCAAAGCTCTTCCGAGTGGATGAAATGAATGTCATGTGGCAGGAAGGGTTTGATCTGCGGGTACATTTCACATACCATATATTCTGTGCGGCGCATGGCTGCATAAATACGGGTTACTATTTGTTTCAGGAAATCAACCGTGCGTTGTTCTTTGGTAATTACACGCTCCCAGTCCCACTGGTCTACATATAGCGAGTGGAGATTACCTAATTCCTCGTCAGCCCGGATGGCGTTCATGTCTGTATAGATGCCATAACCCGGCTCTATATTGTAATCGGCCAAAGTCAGCCTTTTCCATTTTGCCAGTGAATGGACAACTTCGGCCTGTGCGTCTCCCAAGTCTTTAATAGGGAAAGATACCGCCCGTTCGGTTCCGCTCAAGTCATCATTGATACCCATTCCCTTCAATACAAATAGCGGGGCGGTGACACGGCGCAGACGTAATTCTGACGACAGGTTCTGTTGAAAGAACTCTTTTATTTGCTTAATGCCTAACTCTGTTTGTTTTAAATCAAGCAAGGCTTTATAGTTAGCTGGTTTAATTAGGTAACTCATTGTAAAATAGATCTAGTTGTTTTAATTGCTTGCAAATATAGAAATTATTTGTGATATTGTTATATGTTTAGCCGAAAATATAATCAAATTGATTGTTTTATACTTAAATTAATGAGCAAAATATTATTTTGATAGATAAATATCCCAAATTATTAGGATAAAGACAATATATTTTGTACTTTTGCACGTCCAAGTTTCAGACGCACCCGTAGTTCAATGGATAGAATACCGGATTCCGGTTCCGACGATATGAGTTCGATTCTCATCGGGTGTACAATTCAGTAACCTCTTTGCAAGGAATTGCAAGGAGGTTTTTTCTTGTTATATCTTCTCCGTATGAACCTTTTTTCCTTTTTTGAGTTATTCCCTTATGTAACTTTTTAAAATATGCCTTAATATTTAGTTTATTCTAAAAAACAAAGACTAATAAAGAATATAGTTCCTTTTGTTTCTTGTATATACTAAATATACGTGTATATATTCGCTGTTGATTTTAAAATTATTTTCTTTTTGAGGGGTTTTAAAACTAACACTTAATTAAACTTTTTTATTTAAACATTAATTTATCAACCAAATCTGAGATTCATGAAGAAAGCTCTCTTTTTTATCGTATGCCTCTGTTTTGCAATAAACATGATGGCGCAAACAAAAACGATAACAGGGGTAGTGGTAGATGCCACCGGTGAACCTGTTATCGGAGCAAGTGTCCTGGAGGTGGGGACAACAAATGGTACAATAACTGATGTAGACGGTAACTTTACTATCCAAGTGCCTGTGGGGGCAAAACTGGATGTGAGTTATATAGGTTACAAAACACAACAAATTGTAGTGGGAGTGCCAAACACCTACAAGGTTATTTTAAAAGAAGATGCAGAAATGCTGGATGAGGTCGTGGTGACCGGTTATGGAATGAGTCAGAAACGTTCGTTGATGACGAACTCTATTTCAAAGTTGGATGATAAAGTATTACAAAATGCAGCTATGAGTAATGCGGCCCAATCCTTGCAGGGAACTGTCAGCGGATTGCGTGTGACAAATACTTCGGGTAAACCGGGTAGTTCGCCCAATATCGTTTTGCGTGGTGGTGCTTCCATAAACAAGAATCTGGAAGGGCCGTTGGTCGTGGTGGATGGCCTTGTGCGTTCTATGGATGATATCAATCCTTCAGATATTGAATCCATACAGGTACTGAAAGATGCGGCTTCCACAGCTATTTATGGTGCCCGTGCCAATAACGGCGTAATTCTGGTGACAACCAAGAAGGGGGTGGAAGGCAGGACACAAATTACTTATAAGTTCAAAGGGGGTGTGAACTTTGCACGTGAAGGGTATAAGTATTTGGATGCCGGTGACTATTTGTATTATCAACGTTTAGGTTGGCAGCGTACCAATGGCGGTACAAGTATGGAGAACCAGAAAGGTTTTGGGGTTAACTCCGGAGTGGATCTGGCCTTTATGACAGATGCAAACAAACATTTGCTGAATGAAGGATGGCGGTCTATGGCGGATCCTGTGGACCCTGATAAAACTTTGATTTTTAGAAACCATGCCGGTGAGCTGCATGATCTGACTTTCCGCAATGCCGCGTTTACACAAGATCATTATCTGAATTTGTCGGGAGGTAATGACAAAGGAACATTTTCCTCATCTTTAGGGTATTATTCGGAAGACGGTCAGATAATTTCTACCAATTATCAGCGTGTGAACGGGACTATCAACGGTTCATACAAGTTGTTGCCCGTTTTGACAGTGAATGCCGGCGGTAGTTTTTCATGGTCCAAGATGCCCGATTTATGGACTTACGACTTGAAAAGCCCTTGGAACGGAGAAATGGGAGAGTATGAGTTGTTCTATCGTACCATGAGTATGTTTCCCACTTGGAATCCGTGGAATGAGGATGGAAGTCCTGCTGCCGGATGGAGTAATCAGGATGGTAATCCTTATTATTGGAAAGATAAACTGACTCGTTCTACAACGAACCGTAAGACTTCGTTTAATATCGGCTTTGCTTTGGAAATCCTTCCGCAGCAATTGTTCCTGAATGGAAACAGTTCTATGTATTATACAGACAGTCAGTTTGAACTGTTTGAAAAGAAATATCAACAGATAGGACAAGCTCCCAATACCAATCGTAATGCTTCTCAAACAAATACAAAAGTTTTTCAACAACAGCATGCATTGACTCTGGAATATAAAAAAGGTTTTAGCGGACATAATATCAATGCCATGGCAGGTGGTGAGTATTTTGATTATCAGTATCAGAACCTGGAAGCGCGTGTTTCCGGCGCTCCTACAGATGATATACCTACTTTAAATGCGGGCACTAACCGTACTTATACTACTTCTGTCAAAACCGGATATCGCATTCTTTCCGGTTTCGCCCGTGTTAACTATGATTATAATTATCGTTATATGGTGTCCTTGGTAGCCCGTTATGACGGTATTTCCAAATTGTCCGACAATCGTTGGGGATTTTTTCCGGGTATATCTGCCGGTTGGAATGTGCATGAGGAAGCTTTCTTTAAAGATTCAAAGTTTGCGGAAGTAGTATCCTTGATTAAACCGCGTATCAGTTATGGGTTGAACGGTAATGTAAACGGTATCGGTAATTTTGATGTATATGGTAAATATGGTTCGGTAGGTGCTTATAATGGTAACCTGGGTTATTTGAATACAGGGGTGGTCAATAGTAAATTGCGTTGGGAAAAGAGCCATACGTTTGAACTGGGGCTTGACTTGGGCTTTTTCAATAATCGTATTCATATGATTATGGACTACTATGACCGCACGACTTCCGATTTGCTGACTGATGTGAATTTGCCGGAATATACAGGATTTCCCTCGTTCAAAACGAATCTGGGTACTATCAGCAACCGTGGTTTCGAACTGGAAGCCAAGGTGAATCTGCTGACAAGGAAGGACTGGTCATGGGATGTCACCGCTAATACTTCGTTTGTGAAAAATATGGTGAAGAAGCTGCCTTTTAACGGGAATGTAAACAACCGTCAGGGGGGTGAGCAGGTATGGGATCCAAAATCCAACTCGTTGGTTTGGGTAGGCGGCATTCAAGAAGGAAAAAGCTTGGGTGATATCATTGCTTATAAACAAGTGCGTATCTTGCGTGACTGGGATGATGTGAGAAATCATGCCGGTGATTTTGTGGATGAGGTTGCCAACCTGTATGGGCCGAATAAGGCTGCCGAATATGCGGGTAAACCGGGATGGAAATCCATTGAGCCGGGAGATGTACTGTGGGATGACAAGAATGGGGATAATGTTATAAATTCATACGACCGTCAGGTGGTGGGTAATATTTATCCGAAATGGACCGGTGGTTTTTCTACCACGCTGAACTATAAAAACTGGTCTTTGTATGGTCGTTTTGACTATGCGGTGGGTCATACCATTTACAATGATTTGAAAGCAAGAATCTTGGGGCAGTATAACGGGTCGTTCAATTTGATTACGGATGTCAGAAATTCGTGGTCTGAAAACAATACGGAAACTAGTATTCCTAAATTCTATTGGGCCGACCAGAATGCGAAAAAGAACATTACCCGTTCCAATAATGGTACAACGAATCTGAACAATAATAACTCTACTTTCTATGAAAAGGGGGATTATTTGTGTCTGCGTGAGGTAACCTTGAGTTATAAATTCCCGAAGAATCTTATAAATAAGGTGTTCTTGACCGATGCGTCCGTGTATGTTACGGGGCAGAATTTATTCTATATTACCGGATATGATGGAACTTCTCCGGAACCGGTTATGGATATTCAGGCAAATGGTCGTGGCGGTATAGACAATGGACGCTATCCTACACCAAGAACCGTTCTGTTTGGTTTACAATTGTCATTTTAATGTGTAAAAAAGAAAAGGTATGAACATAAAAAAGATAATATTGGCTTTTGCCGCATCGGCTATGTTGGCCGGTGGATGTACTTCGTTGGATATGGACCCGGTGAGCGATATCACTGACTTGAATTACTGGAAAACTCCGGAACAGTTTGATTCATTTGTTTTTGGACTGCATAGTCGCTTCAGGAGCCATTCGTGGAATATGTTTTTGTTGGGTGAGGCAAGAAGTGATGTCTTTGGGGGAATTCCTTTCGGTGGAGAAGCTACCCAGGGGATGGAACGTTTTCCTTATAATACATTGAATGCGGAGAATCCCGGAATCAGCGGGTTTGGTGATTTGTATCAGAATATCAACCAGATGAACTTGTTTATCAGCAGAACTCTTCATACGGATGTGCTGACTGAAAGTGCCAGGAATTATTATTTGGGACAGGTGTATGGATTGCGTGCTTACTATATGTATCAGCTATATCGTTCATGGGGAGATGTCGTGTTTACGGAAGAGCCTAGCCTGGGTTTTGAAGTGGGTAAACTGGCAAAGGCGGCGACTCCGGCTGCCGAAATCTTTGAGCAGGTAAAAAAAGATATAGAATCTTCATTAAGTTATTTTGGATCCGATTATACCATAAAGGAAAAAAAATCGCTGTGGTCAAAGGCTGCCACATTGATGCTGAAAGCGGATGTATATCTGTGGAGTGCCCATCGTGACGGGGGAGAAGGAGATGCCAGGACAGCAAAGAATGCGTTGGTTGACATACAGAATAATATCAGCCGTAGCAATCTGGACTTGATGGATACTTATCAGGGAGTGTTTGCTTATGATAATAAAGGTAATAAAGAGATTATCTTTACCATTCATAATGAATTGTTTGAATACAATCTGTGGAATGGAAATAATGATTTGTTTCCACAGGCTGATTATTTAGGGAAATTCTATAATGCGGATGGTACTTTGATAAATACGTCGGTCGAGAATAATTTCGGTATCATGCGCCTGATGGTGAAATTGGAAAACTTCAAGAAGTTTCTGCCGGGAGACACCCGTCGTGACGTTACATTGAAAGATGTATATAATAAGGTGGAAAATGGCAAGTTGGAATTGGTAGGGGTGTATCCGCATAAGTATTGGGGAGTTATGAATGGGAGTACACGGGTGAGATGTGATGATTATCCTATTTATAGATATTCGGATTTGCTATTGATGCTGGCTGAGGCGAAAGTGCTTTTGGGTGAGGATCCGGCTACAGAGATAAACCGGGTGCGCCGGCGTGCATTTGGTGATGCGTATGATGCTTCAACAGTGGGGTTTCCCAATCAGGAAGTCGATAAGCGTCCGGCGGATGCTGTCTTGCAGGAACGTTTGTTTGAATTTATGCTGGAAGGTAAACGATGGTATGACTTGAGGCGTTTTGGCGATTCGTACGTGCTTGACTATACTCCGGCGGAGCCTGCCCGTCTGCTTTGGCCTATCAACCAAGGAGCTCTTACTAATAATCCATTGTTGAAACAAACGGTTGGTTATTAAATTTTTGTCGGATAAGAATCTTTAATTGCATAAAAAGACGGTGTTTTTTATGAAATTAATAAAGAAACCGTCTTTTTATTTTCTAATTTCAATAAAAACTTTTATTTTTACACCCGTAAAATTATAAATATTATGAGAAACCCTAGCTTATTACTGCTAATTGTTGTTTTTATATTAGCACCCTTCAAGTTGAGTGCGGCGGCAGATACGGTTGTTGTCCGCGAAACCCGGATTCCTGTGTTGATTGAAAGGCAGGATAATGAGTTGTTTCATTTGCGTATAGAGGCTACTCAAAGTCAGATGCTGAATGAAGTGAAGTTGGACTTCGGCAAAGACGTGAATTTGAATGAAATTGAATCTGTGAAACTGTATTATGGTGGAACTGAAAGCGTGGAGAGGAGGGGAAAGACTTATTTTGCTCCGGTAGATTATATATCTAATAATACTCCGGGAAAAACATTGGCTGCCAATACTTCTTATTCCGTTTTGAAGTCGGAAGTGAAGGCCCCGAAGCGTGAGGTTGTATTGAAAGCTGACCAAAAATTGTTTCCGGGAGTGAATTATTTTTGGATTAGCCTGCAAATGAAGCCTGTTGCTTCTATCTTGTCCAAAGTGTCGGCAGAAGTGGTGGAAGCTAAGATTGACGGACAGGTTGCTCCTTTGAAGATAGCCCGTAAGGCGGATACCCATTATATGGGGATCGGCGTGCGTCATGCCGGTGACGACGGGGCTGCTGCCTATCGTATTCCCGGATTGGCCACTTCAAATAAAGGAACCTTGTTGGGGGTATATGATGTACGCTATAATAATAGTGCGGATTTACAGGAGTATGTGGAAATAGGTCTGAGCAGAAGTACGGACGGAGGTCAGACTTGGGAGAAAATGCGCATTCCGATGGCATTTGGTGAATATGATGGGTTGCCTAAAGCACAGAATGGAGTAGGCGATCCGGCCATTTTGGTTGATAAGAAGACAGGAACTATCTGGATTGTCGCTGCCTGGACACATGGTATGGGAAATGGGCGTGCGTGGTGGAATTCACAAACAGGCATGGACCGTAATCATACAGCACAATTAATGATGGTGAAAAGTGATGATGATGGTAAGACCTGGTCGGAGCCTATGAATATAACAGAACAGGTGAAAGATCCGTCATGGTATTTCTTGCTGCAAGGTCCCGGTAGAGGTATCTCTATGGAAGATGGAACATTGGTCTTTGCCAGCCAGTATATTGGCAATGACCGTATTCCTAATGCCGGTATTATATACAGTAAGGATCATGGAAAAACCTGGAATATCAGTACATTGGCACGCACTAATACAACTGAATCTCAGGTAGCGGAAGTGGAACCGGGAGTGCTGATGCTGAATATGCGTGATAATCGTGGTGGCAGTCGTGCCGTTTCTACAACTACAGATTTAGGTAAAACATGGAAAGAACATGAGTCTT
>OGZH01001371.1_pt1 | contig 15173 bp, 14 predicted proteins | sample 1576741 | NCBI WGS metagenome assembly OGZH01 (sample SAMEA3541560, study PRJEB24748) | human gut metagenome | biome: human gut; feature: human-associated habitat; material: faeces | place: China | collected 2012 | reverse complement strand
TTTGAGTATATAAATGGTAGCGAACGAGTGACTAATTCTACAGGTAATGGAGTCGAGCTATGAGACTCATCTACCCAATAAACTCCTTCTGGTTTCATTGAGTATCCCGGCATTTCTCCGCGTCCACTTATAATTAGTATAATAGAATCACCTGGATTTAAAAGTTTGTAATTTTCTTTAGGAGAAATACGGTGAAATGTTCCTTTCACATTCTCTACCTTTACCATATTTGATTGTTGCTTGCAACTTTTCATTGGAAACTGGGAATAAAAAAGGCTCCAATTGCGACTAAGAGGAGTGTTGGATATGTTTTTAATAACAAACCTATGTTCATTGTTATTACTCTTGTTTATATCTGGTACACTCACTTGCCACGACACAGAGACTGGAGCTTTCCTATTTGACAGCTCACAACCTATTACAACCATGAATGTACATAATATCAATGATATATTAATTACCTTACTCATAGTTCTCTTTTATTTCATCTCACTATTAATAAATCAAATCAACGCCCATTACTTATGTAATTTTCTTTTTCGAAGATATTGTAATAAATAGGCTGGGCGGTCGGTTTGGATGATGCGTGCTCCTAATTTATCTATCAAATATCCATATCCTTCATCCGGGTTTTCCAATGATTTGTCGTCATCATGTCCGCCTGCCATCGTAGTTTCTTCCACAACAGGCGGTTCCTCATTCCCGCCGTCCGAATAGGCATAGGCCGGGATTGCAAAGCCGCATAAAAGAACGGCGGAGCAAAGCCCCGCCGCCAACATACGAAAGTGTTTCATATTCAGTTTTCCTCCTTTTCTTCTTCGGACTTCGGGACACTTTGTCCCAAAGTACCTCCATCCTTCAGCTTTTCAAACAGCAGCGGGAGCTCCGTAAGGGAAATGCTCATACCGCGCACAATGTCCACGATCTCGCTGTTTTCCGCCTCCAGCTTTTTCTGCTCCAGCTCCTCCAAATATATACAATTTTTCTAAATGGGATTTTTTCTATGCCCTGTTGATTTTCTGCAATATAACCCTCTGAGGTACGTGATACAATTTCCCTGAATGCTGCCTCCAGTGCCTGTGTGATCATACTTTCCATTTGTTGCTTCGGAATAAAACGAAATGGTCGGAATTCAAATGATTTATACACATAACTCTCGTAAGCAGACACAAAGATGATCAGAATATCCGGTGCTGTTTCCTGAATTTTAGCTGCCAGTTCAAAGCCATTTAATTCCTGCATTTCAATATCCAAAAACAACAAATCAAACGCTTGACCATCCTCAATTTCATACCACAATGCCTTACTGCTCTGATATACATTACATTCATAAGGAATGCTTTTTTTCATGAAATACTCTTTTATATGTTTTTCCATGAACGCCGCATCTTCTACCGTATCATCACATATTGCAGCTTTCATTTTCCATGCTATATACTTTCCCATCGTTTCCCCTCTCCTTTATAGTATAATTATGCCATAACTATGTCCTTTTTCAAATTATTTTTATTCATTAAAAGCATACATAAAAACGGCCTTTAGACTTATGCCAAAGACCGTTTCTTTTACAATATTATTCCTCATTCATCTTAGCCAGCTTGGCTGCCTGGTCGGCTGCGATGCAGGCATCGATGATCTCTTCGATATCTCCGTTCATGATCTTGTCTAACTTGTACAGGGTCAGACCAATACGATGGTCGGTGACACGACCCTGCGGGAAGTTGTAGGTACGGATCTTCTCAGAACGGTCTCCGGTACCGATCTGGCTACGGCGCATCTCTGCTTCCGCATCGTGTCTCTGCTGCTGCTCGATGTCATACAGCTTGGACTTTAACAGTGCGAATGCCTTAGCCTTGTTCTGGATCTGAGACTTCTCTGTCTGGCTGTATACCACAATTCCAGAAGGATAGTGGGTCAGACGTACTGCGGAGTCGGTGGTGTTGACACACTGACCACCGTTACCGGATGCTCTCATAACATCGATACGGATATCTTTGTCCTCGATGACGATATCAATGTCGTCATCCACTTCCGGCATAACCGCCACACTGATGGTGGAGGTATGGATACGTCCGCCGCTCTCGGTCTCCGGCACACGCTGTACGCGATGTACGCCACTCTCATACTTCATCTTGGAGTAAGCACCCTGTCCGCTGATGGTAAACTGTACTTCCTTCATACCGCCGATACCAATCTCATCCACGTTGATCAGCTCTACCTTCCAACGCTGCTTCTCGGCATAATGCACATACATACGATAGATTTCCGCTGCAAACAGTGCAGCCTCATCGCCGCCGGCACCGGCACGGATCTCCACGATTACATTCTTGTCATCATTAGGATCCTTGGGCAGTAACAGGATCTTCAGTTCCTGCTCCAGCTCTTCCACGCGCTTCTTGCTGTCGTTTAAGGTCTCCTTGATCATCTCTCGCATTTCTTCGTCTTTTTCTTCCTCCAACATAGACAAAGAATCTTCGATATCCTGCGTACACTTTTTATACTCAGTGTACGCATCCACGATGGGGGTCAGATCACTCTGCTCCTTCATCAGCTTGCGGAAGCGTTCCTGGTTGTTGGTGACCGTGGGCTCATGCAGTTCGCCCATGATCTCTTCAAAACGAATCAATAAATCTTCTAACTTGTCAAACATAACTAATTCCTCTCAATATAAGTTGTAACAGTTCAGCCATGAACATATTGGAGAGCAAAAATCATGCTTGCATGATTTTGTGAACGAATATGTTCATGAACTAAGCGCCAGGTTTATGAGCAAAGGTAGTCACGAAGTGACGGAAAGCGTGTCAGCGCGACTTTACGAATGGTGCGGGCTGAACTGTTACATACGTTCCAAAAACTACCCGGTCCAGACCGGCATAATCCTGCACCACTTGTACCTCGCGGTACCCTTCGGTGCGCATCAGTTCCGATACAGCCTGTCCCTGGTCATATCCGATCTCAAAAAAGAGCATTCCACTGCTCACCAGATGTTTTCCTGCTTCTTCGATGATACGGCGGTAAAAATGTAAACCATCCTCCGTACCGTCCAGTGCCATCCTGGGTTCATGATCCCGTACCTCCGGCATCAGCTTCTCCACTTCCGCACTGGCGATATAAGGCGGATTCGACACGATGATCTCGAATTTTCCCTCCACCTTGTCAAACAGGTCACTCTGTAAAAAATGAACCCGATCTGCGTTCGCCGCATCCAAAAGCGTCTCCGCATTTTGCTCTGCCACTTCCAGCGCATCTGCAGACAAATCCACACCCAGTCCTTCACAGGCATTGCTGTAATGCAGAAGGCTTAACAGAATACATCCGGATCCCGTACACATGTCAAGCACCCGCATTCCGTCATGGAGTTCCTTCAATACTTCCTCCACCAGAATCTCCGTATCCTGTCTCGGGATCAGTACGTGCTCATTGACAGCAAAGGTCAGTCCCATAAAGTCCTGCTCCCCGGTCAGCTGCTGCAGCGGAATGTGCTCCGCCCGCTGTCCGATCCAGCCAAGATATTTCTCTTCCGCTTCCGGTGTCACCGACTGTTCCCCGTGCACCAGCAGATCATTACGATTCGTACCGCATACCGCTTCCAGCAGAAGTCTCGCATCCAGTGTGGCTTCTTCGATTCCCGCTGTCTGCAAAGCCAGACAGCCCTTTTCATAGCATTCCCGATAGGTCATCTTAATCCTCTGGTTCTGCGGATGCATCGTCCTTCATCCAGCTCTCATCCACTTCGTAACCGAAGGTATCCTGTAAATATTTCTTCCAGTCGAACACAGCTTCTACGGAAGCGATGGCTACCTCTGCCATGCTCTCATCGGGTTCCCTGGTGGTCATACGTTGGATCCACATACCGGGAGCAGACAGGATCTTAATAAACACATTATCCGTGCGTCCGGCCAGACGGATGATCTCGTAGGAAATTCCGGCCACAACCGGCATCAGCAGAATACGAAGGATCACTTTCTTCGCCACATTATCCACCTGGATAAAGAAGAACAGCACAATACTTACCAGCATAACAAAGAAAATGAAGCTGGTGCCGCAACGTTTGTGCAGTCTGGAGCTGCGCATCACATTGTGCACCGTAAGGGGTCTGCCCTTCTCGATACAGTTGATGCATTTGTGCTCCGCCCCATGATACTGGTACAGCCTGCGGATATCCTTCATGGCGCTGATGCCCCATACATACAGCAAAAACAGAGCAATACGGATCACACCCTCAATAATCGCCATCAGGGAGCGGTTGCGGATAAAGCTCTCAAACAGGGAGGAAATGAAATACGGCAATACGATAAAGATGCCTACTGCCAACATAATGGAGATCACCGTCACAATACCGGACAGCAGCTTTTCTCCGTTGCCACCGCTCATCTTGTCCATTGCCTTATCGAATTTCGTTTCTTTGCCTTCCTCTTCTTCATAGAAGGAAGCGGAATAATTCAATGCTCTGGTTCCCAGGATCAGGGAATCCAGGAAATTAAAGATACCACGGATAAAGGGAAGCTCCTTGAACTTACTTCCGTGAGCCAGACCCTGATAGGTCTCCACTTCCACTTCAATCTCGCCGTCCGGCTTGCGGACCGCTACCGCATACTTCTCTTTATTTTTCATCATAACGCCTTCCAGCACGGCCTGTCCGCCGATACCGGAATAACGACTCTTTCTTCTAGCCATAAAACCTCATCCTTATAAATGCAGTATTAAATAGGAACATAGTTTCCTATACGACAAGAAAAGGTTGAGATAAGAATACCTCAACCTTTCGCTTGCAATCTTATTTAACACCGTATTTCTTATTGAACTTATCAATACGGCCATCGGTTCTTGCAGACTTCTGCTGGCCAGTGTAGAATGAATGACACTTGGAGCAAACTTCTACGTGAAGCTCGGGCTTGGTGGAGCCGGTTACAAATGTGTTACCACAGTTGCAGGTTACAGTTGCCTGGTAGTAAGCGGGATGGATTCCTTCTTTCATTTCTTTCACCTCTCTATAAAAATGTCGTGTATAAGTTCTTGTTCTCATCCTCACTGCTTATGGAACCACAAACAGCGGTATTATTGTACCATAAGAGTTTACACAGCGCAAGACCTATTTTAACATATTCTCAGCATATTTCTAAATAGTTTCTGCCTTTTTCTGCCACTCCCTAGATAAACCGGTTCTTCTTCACCATATTCACAAATTCCACATTATTGCGGGTATGGGAGAACATATCAAGGATGCGGTCGGTAGCTTCGTCGGGCTTTAAGCCATTCAGGGCCTTACGCATGATATTGATGGCTTCCAGTTCTTCCGGTGTCAGCAACAGATCCTCTCTTCTGGTGCCGGATTTTGCCAGATCGATAGCCGGGAAAATACGTTTCTCGGACAGCTTTCTGTCCAGAACCATTTCCATATTACCGGTTCCCTTGAATTCCTCGTATACCACATCATCCATCTTGCTTCCGGTCTCTACCAGTGCGGTGGCCAGAATGGTCAGGCTTCCTCCCTCACGCATATTACGGGCTGCACCGAAGAATCTCTTGGGCATGTGGAGTGCGGCGGGATCGAGACCACCGGACAGAGTACGTCCGCTGGGGGGAACCACCAGGTTGTACGCTCTGGTCAGACGGGTGATACTGTCAAGCAGGATCACGACATCCTTCTTATGTTCTACGAGACGCTTTGCACGCTCGATCACCATCTCTGATACTCTCTTGTGGTGCTCGGGAAGCTCATCGAAGGTGGAATAGATCACTTCCACATTGTCTCCGTGGATTGCTTCCTTAATATCGGTAACTTCCTCGGGACGCTCATCGATCAGCAGGATCAGCATGTGCATCTTGGGGTTACCGTTCAAAATAGACTTTGCCACTTCCTTCAACAGTGTGGTCTTACCAGCCTTGGGCGGGGATACGATCATACCACGCTGTCCCTTACCGACAGGGCTTACCAGATCCATGACTCTCATAGCCACGCTGCAGCCGGGAGTCTCCATCTTGATGCGCTCATCCGGGAAGATCGGCGTCATATCCTCGAATGCCATTCTCTTGGCTGACTCTTCCACTGTATAACCGTTGATGCTCTTGACGAACAGCAGTGCACTGAACTTCTCCTGCTGGGTCTTGATTCTCTTGTTGCCCTTCAGGATATCACCGGTCTTCAGTCCGAAACGGCGGATCTGGCTGGGAGCCACATACACATCGTTCTCACCGGGCATATAATTCTCGCAACGGATAAATCCGTAACCATCCGGCATAACCTCTAAGATACCGCTGGCTTCGATACCGCTGTCCAGTTCCTTGGGATACTGGCTCTCATCGTATGCCACGTTATTCGGATTGAAGGTACGCTCTCTGGTGTAAGCTTCACTTCTTACGCCGACCATCTCTGTACCGGTTTCGGAACGGTCAGTGCGTTCTGCACGATCCGTACGCTCGGTACGGTCTGTCCGATAGTTTCTGTCATTTCTATCCTGTCTATCATATCTGTCCTGTCTGTAATTCCTCTCCTGTCTGACAGGGCGTTCTGTTCTCTCCGGCTTCTCTGCCTCTTCGCTCTTGGCAGCCTCCTGTTTCTCTTCCGCTGCCTTAGCTTCTTCCTCTTTTTTCAGGCGCTCATCTTCTGCAAGCATAGCTTCTACCAAATCTGCCTTTTTCATTGTGGAAGTTCCCTTCAGGCCACGTACTTTTGCCAGCTCCTTTAACTGAACTAATGCAAGTGATTCATATTTTTCTCTCATATACCCTCCTATGGAAATAAGATTTACTATAAAACTGTTAACTAAGGGGAATTACATCCGATTTACATTCGACATGTCAGTTGAATAAAAAGATATTAAAACTGCATCTGAAGCCATTATAATACATTTCTTTCCAAATAGGAAGTCCCAAAATAAAAATTTTATTTTTTGTAAAAGTGGTGCTAAATCCTTGCGAAGATATCGATTCTATTATATCATTATGAATAGCGTCCGGATTTCGTATCCGGCAAATCATCCATGATTATATGAAGTAATGACCAAACAAAAAATAAGAGAGGTATTGTCATGACAACCAATGAAAAAGCGTTACTGATGCATGAAAAATGGAACGGTAAACTGGAGACCGTGTCCAAGACTCCCGTCAAGACCCGTGAGGATCTGGCTATTGCTTATACTCCCGGTGTTGCGGAGCCCTGCAAAGTAATCGCCCAGGACAAGGAAGCTGCTTACAAATACACCATGAAGGCCAACACCGTAGCCGTTGTCTCCGACGGAAGCGCGGTTCTTGGTCTTGGCAACATCGGTCCCTACGCAGCCATGCCCGTTATGGAAGGCAAGGCAGTCCTCTTCAAAGAATTCGGTAATGTAAATGCTGTCCCCATCTGTCTGGACACCCAGGATACCGAAGAGATCATCAAGGCTGTGACCTATCTGGCTCCCGGCTTCGGCGGAATCAATCTGGAAGACATCAGTGCTCCCCGTTGTTTCGAAATTGAGGAACGTCTGAAGGAGATTCTGGACATCCCCGTATTCCATGATGACCAGCACGGTACTGCCATCGTCGTTCTGGCCGGTGTCATCAACGCCCTGAAGGTAGTCGGTAAGAAAAAGGAAGACTGCCGCGTAGTGGTAAACGGTGCCGGAAGCGCCGGGGTGGCTATCACCAAACTGCTTCTGACCTACGGTTTCCCCAATATCATCATGTGTGACAAGGTAGGTATTGTCTCCAGAGATACCGAAGGCCTGAACTGGATGCAGAAAAAGATGACCGAAGTGACTAACTTAAACAACGAGACCGGCTCTCTGGCCGATGCTCTGAAAGGTGCCGATATCTTCATCGGTGTTTCCGCTCCGAACATTGTCACTCCCAAGATGGTAGCTTCCATGAACCGCGATTCCATCCTGTTTGCCATGGCGAATCCCATTCCCGAGATCATGCCGGATGTAGCCAAGGCTGCCGGTGCCCGTGTCGTAGGAACCGGACGCAGTGATTTTCCCAATCAGGTGAACAATGTGGTCGCTTTCCCCGGTATCTTCAAGGGTGCTCTGGAAGGTCGTGCTACCCAGATCACCGAAGAGATGAAACTGGCCGCTGCCGAAGCCATTGCCGGTCTGGTACCCGCAGACAAGCTCTCCGATGACAATATCATGCCGGAAGCATTTGATCCCCAGGTAGCCGAAGTTGTAGCAAACGCTGTAAAGAGCCACATCCGCTAATGTGTTCGGACAGCATTGTGAGAGACTGGCACGGCAAGCCCTACTACTCTCTGGATTCCTATTGCAAAAATATGTTTCACCATAAATGCTATAAAATAGCCCTGAATGCCCGGATGTCCTGTCCCAATCGGGACGGAACTCTGGACACTCGGGGCTGTATCTTCTGTAGCTCCGGCGGCAGCGGTGACTTTGCTGTGGACATTGCCGAGAAGACTATGGAGGAACAGATTGCGGAAGGCATGGCAAAATTCGGTGATAAAGTGACCGGTCATGACCTGATCGCCTATTTTCAGGCATACACCAACACTTATGCACCTCTCCCCTATCTGGAAGAGGTGTATCGTTCTGCCCTGAGCCATCCCAAAGTCTGCGGCATCTCCATTGCCACCAGGCCGGATTGTCTGGGGCCGGAAGTACTGGCTCTGCTTGCAAAATTAAAAGGCGAATATCCGGACAAATTCCTCTGGATCGAACTGGGATTACAGACAATCCACGAAGAGACTGCCCACTATATCCGCAGAGGCTATCCCCTGTCCTGCTTTGAGAAAGCCTGTACCAAGCTGAAGACACTCAAAATCCCTTTTATCGTCCATACGATTCTGGGACTCCCCGGAGAGACCGACCGACAGGTACTGGAAACCATGAAATACTTAAACCATATTGCTCCCTTTGGCATCAAGCTCCAGTTACTGCATATTTTAAAAAATACCGATCTGGCAGAGGATTATGAAAAGGGAATATTTGAGGCACTGACTCCGGAACATTATCTGGATCTGTTGGTCTCCTGCCTCGCCCACCTGTCTCCGGACATCGTGATCCACCGGGTCACCGGTGATGGGCCAAAAGATCTGCTGATTGCTCCGAAATGGAGTCTGGACAAACGAAAGGTACTGAACTCACTGCACCACCGTATGAAAGAGCAGGGCATCCGTCAGGGTGACCTTTATGAAGCAATAAATAAAGATAAACATTAGAAAGGCTATTATCCCATTATGTTACAAGATCCGCTTACTTTATATAAACTTATCGTTCTCTACATGCTGAACCGTGTGACTTTCCCTCTCACGGCCGCACAGGTCAGCGATTTTATCCTTGGAAAGGAATACACGAACTTCCTGACCCTGCAGCAGGTCATCAATGAACTGACGGATGCCGGAATGATCGCCACCCAGTCGATCCGCAACCGGACCCACCTGTCCATCACTGCCGAGGGCAAGGAAACTCTGAATTTCTTCGAGAACCGCATCGGTGATACCATCAAGCAGGAAATTGACAGCTATTTTCAGGAAAACGAGTTCACCCTGCGCAACGAAGTCTCTGTGCTGGGGGATTATTATAAATCCACCTCCGGTGAATACGAGGCTCATCTGGTAGCAAAAGACCGCGGTATCAATCTGGTGGACATCACCTTATCCGTTCCCGTGGAAGAAACTGCGGCTGCTATCTGCGACAACTGGCAGAAAAAAAATCAGGAAATATACAAATACCTGATTACGGAGTTGTTCTAATCCCGCAATCAGGTACCTGATTTTATGATTCTTTGTTTTTAGAAGAAGCCTCTGCGGCTTCTTTTTTGATTCTCGCCATATGCTCTCTGATCTTCACCTCATAACCGTTACCCGAGGGCTGATAGAACTCCCTGCCACTTAATTCATAGGGCAGATACTGCTGTTCCACATAGTCATTCGGGTAATCATGTGCATATTTATATCCTGTTCCGTGTCCCAATTTTGCTGCTCCTTTATAATGTGCATCCTGCAAGTGTGCGGGGATCGGCAGATCTCCTGTGGCCTGTACTTCCTGCATCGCCTGAAATACCGCTTCGCAGCTACGATTGCTCTTGGGTGCTGTAGCAATATAAGTCACTGCCTGCGCCAGAATGATCTGCGCCTCAGGCATGCCTACCCGCTCCACCGCCAGAGAAGCATTCACTGCCATCACCAGTGCCTGGGGATCCGCATTGCCCACATCCTCCGATGCACAGATCATAATACGTCTTGCAATAAAAGTAACGCTTTCGCCAGCATTTAACATCCTTGCCAGATAATATACTGCCGCATCCGGATCTGACCCCCGCATACTCTTGATAAATGCAGAAATCGTATCGTAGTGGTTGTCACCGTTTTTATCGTATCTCGCCGCTCTCTTCTGGATACACTGCTGTGCCACGTCGAGCGTAATATGGATCTTGCCATCCGGTCCCGGTTCTGTGGTCATGATGCCCAGTTCAATAGCATTCAGTGCATGTCTGGCATCGCCGCCGGAGATATCTGCCAGAAAATCCAGTGCATCCTCGTCTATGGTGCCGTTGTAGGCTCCCATTCCCCGGTCTGTATCGTAGACTGCTTTTTTCAAAAGCTCTTTGATGGCTTCCCTCGGAATCGGCTTCAATTCAAAGATCACCGAGCGGGAGATCAGAGCGCCGTTGACTTCAAAATAGGGATTCTCTGTGGTAGCTCCTATGAGAATGATCGTACCGTCCTCCACATACGGGAGCAGATAATCCTGTTGTCCTTTATTGAAACGGTGGATCTCGTCAATGAACAGAATTGTACGCTTCCTGTACATTCCCTGCAGTTCCTTCGCCTTTGCCACCACTTCTTCCATATCCTTTTTGCCCGCCACTGTGGCATTAATCTGTTGAAATTCAGCACTGGTAGTATTGGCAATGACTTTCGCCAGCGTCGTTTTGCCGGTACCGGGCGGTCCATAGAAAATGATGGAGCTGATCTTGTCCGCCTTGATGGCACGATACAGAAGCTTGTCCTTGCCGATAATATGCTCCTGTCCCACGACCTCATCCAAGGTTCTGGGACGCATTCTGGCCGCCAGTGGAGCTTCCTTTTCCATATTGGTGCTTCTCATGTATTCAAACAAATCCATAATATTACATCCTCTGTTTCTATTGCAAAGATACCAAAAGACTGAAGCACATTCTAAGATATGCTCCAGTCAATTATAACAAAGTTTATCGCAGCTTGCAATTTTGCATCCAGATCTTCACACGCCGCTTCAATGCATTTGCTTCCAGCGGAGCCAGCAAAAGATCCTGGATTACTTCGGTCTCCAGGGCATTTTTCATCTGTTTCAGATTGCCTTCCCTACAGATTGCGATGGTCGGAAATGTCTGTTCCGTCTGTACTTTCCGAAGTTCCTGCCAGCGTGCCTGTCCCTGATCCTCTTCTTCCGATACATCCACCACAAGAGCCAGAATTCCCTCTTCCGCCGCTTCCTCCATACACTCTCTGATCATTTCCACGGAATCCACCTGTTTCAGCTGTACGGAATCCGGCAACGCAAATTCTATCATACTGGTGACATTTCGGGACCCGGACCACACTATAGCCAGCTGTTTTCTGCTCTGCTCATGGTTTTCTTCGCCATATACACTGTAGCGTCCTTTTCCCGACTTCTTGGATACATACAATGCCTGATCTGCTTTTGCCGAAAGATCATAGTAGCAATGATCCTCTGGATCGGAAAATGCTATTCCCACACTGATGGATATATTTTCCGGTATGGATAAGTTCTCTTTATATTTTACGAGGTTGACCAGATTCTCTGCCTTGATCAGTGCGATCTCTTTGGACGGAATGTCTCCCATCAATACTGCGAACTCATCTCCACCCATACGTCCCACATAATCTGTGCTGCGGAACTGTGAAGAAATGACTCCTGCAATGACGCTGATCACATGGTCTCCCATAGTATGGCCGTATACATCATTTACGGATTTGAAATTATCGATATCTATCACCATAAGAGCATGCAGGCCATTCTCATGCTCTGTCAGAGTCTTCGTGATCAGCTTCTCTACTGTCATCTTGTTGAACAGACTGGTCATCTCGTCGATCTGCGACTTTGTCTTCCAGGCCTTCTGCTCATCTCTGCTATTCTGTAACCTGCGTTTTACCCCCAGTGTATTGTTGATGCGGGTAAGCGCTATCCGGGTATCTACCGGTTTGATAACGAATTCATCCGCCCCCAGTGCAAATGCTTCCGACTGGGAAGACACCGATTCCGTATTCGTCAGAACGATAACCGGCGTGTCCTTGAAGCCCTCCATATTCTGTCTGCGGCGCAGTACTTCAAAGCCGTCGATCCCCGGCATGACCAGATCCAGCAGCACCAGATCAATGGCATCGCTTTCCTTCTCCATGATCGTAAGACATTCTTCACCGGAAACAGCCTCTGCGAAGTTAAAATGCTCCCCGAGAGACTGTCTGATCACTACTCTTTGAAATTTTGAATCATCAACGATTAATAATGTTTCTTTCTTTTGTAAACTGCTCATGGCTGTCGGATCCTGCTTTCCGTATCACGTCGTTTAAAACGCGATACAGTTATAGTATATCCAACAGCCATGTGCTCGTCAATTTAAAAATATATCTACTTTTTACACAATCTTTATGTGGTTTTTCCCTTTAAAGTTGAATTTTACTACGTCTGCGGAGAAGTCCGCCGAATGTCACCAGACCTGCAGCTACAAGCAGCAGTATCTCGGGCATCCATCCCATCACACCTTCTCCGGTCTTGGGAACGCTGTCCAGCTCCGGCTGTGCAGCTGCGGTGTTTGCAGCTACCGTAAATGTGGTGCTGGCGGAATCATCGATCCACATGATGTCCACAGTATGTTCACCCTCTGACAGGGATGCCAGGTAGGAAGGCTTCAGGGTCACGATAGTGGAACCTGATTTTGCTTCGTAGTGGGCACTGGGGATCCAGTTGCCGTCTACACGGACACCGGCGAATTTAGCAAAATCACCATCGCCGCGGATGGTCAGACCTTCCGTGGTACTGCCGTTCCAGGTACCTTTGGTGCCTTCGATGATCTTATAGGGATCTTCCTGGCTGTCATCGGTACCACTGTCAGAAGCTGATGTATCTGTATTATCTGTAGTATTTGTAATCTCTCCCGTTGTAAAGGTATATTTCAATGTCAGATACCGTCCCTCAGCTAAGTCAATTGACGTATACTCCACTTGTGGATTTGTGACAATCCAGATGCTGTCATGATTGAATTTATAGCCACGTTCTGCAACCAAGGTCAGAATTGCATAATACGTTGTGTTCGGTTCAGCATTGCCGATTGCCGCCTCATTCTCATTTCCCTCTTTCAACCACAAAATACTGTTCTTCGTAACATCAGTAATTCCTTCCGTATTAATCTGCCATTTTTTAGGTAAGGGCTGTCCGGCTACCGGTGGGGTGACTACCATGTCCAGACTGGAGATTGTCCGATCAACTGTGCCAACATTAAACGACATTATATCTGTTTCCCTATGTTCATCCCCTTGTGGATCATCATATACTGCTTTTGCATACACCTTATATCCCGCCACTTTGGCACAGTTTTCTGTTTTATAGCTAATCTTCACTGTTGCAGTTCTGTTATCTTCACTATAATTTATGATTTTTGCATCAAAAATGTCATCTGCACGGTAACCCGCTCCATCATAGAAATTAAATGAAACATTTACTTTAGAAAAATCATAATATGAATTTATTTTTAAATCATACAAAAAATAAGATTTCTCATCATTTGAAACCAACTGTGCCGGTTCCGACAAGCTAGAATGAAATTCCAGATTGACTGCTTCACCTGTCATAACTATTTTACCTGTTCCATGATTTGGAAGCCGATAATAATAACATTGTTGAACGCTGTCATAGGTTGCACTTGCTTCTATTTCATTAACATCATCCGTAGAATATACAACTTTCGGTGCTGTCAAAAACCAATATTCTTTTCCATTATAACTGTCATCTCCCGGGTATATAGAAAAACAATCATACATTTTACTATCTATCATAGTACTTAGCATTATATGACAGTTTTTTAATCCGGTTCTATCAACTGTCCAGTTTCCCGTATAATCGTCCGCCTTAGCATTCATCCCCTGCCAACCCCACAGCAGCAGCACCGCCGCTGCCAGCAGTCCGATTCTCTGTAATATCTTTTTCATCTGTTTCCTCAGAGGGATATTGTCAAGTGTGTAAGTAAGATTTTATGAAATTGCTTCTATTTTCATAAGAGAGCCTTCCATTACTTTTATACCATCTGTTAATTCAATATAGCTGATTACCTTTGTTTCTCAAAAAGAATAGTTTATACGCTTTAGATTTTAGTATCAAGTGTTGCCTGTGCAGGGGATTTTCCTGTCTCTGCAGTCTCTCTTGTAACATCATCAAGTGCTCCAGCTTTGATTGGCTTACCAATTTCCCAGTTAGGATCAGCCTTTTTTGCGGCATCATAAAAAGCCTGTCTGTAAATTCTCTCATATTTTTCAAGGGTGTACCCGGCAGCCAGCCTGTCCTTTTTGGACATTTTGCGATACAAATTGTTATACACATCTGTTCGTTTTGTTGTATCACCATTGCATACACCATTTTCACGCAGAAATTCTTTTTTTGTCAGTTCATACATTTCTTCTTTGCTGCTATCCGGAATTGATATGATCCTTCTTCTCGAATTCTCGTTGTCATCTGTCACCAAAAGTCCTGCCAATCCATTTACAGGATTAATATAATCTCCATCCTTATCATAATGACTCATCAGATTTTTTATTCCCTGAATATTGCCATACATCGCACCATTTCCGGCAGACATCATCTTCTTAATAGCTGCTTTATACTGTTTACTGTTCGTATTAATTCCAGCAGCTTTTAGCTGTGATTGAACAGAACTGCTATTAAGCTGTGACAACTGAAAACTACCTATTGCATTTACTCCTGATGTTCCAAATGATTTCTGAAATAAAAAAGCATAATCCGTTATCCTTGACATAAAACAGCCTCCCTGTCTGTTTCCACATTGCAAATTTATTTTTGTCTATTTTATGTTCTAGCATAAGTCATTATTTTAATTGCACACCTTACGGTTTCATATCAAAGTTCCTATGCCAGCACATCAAATGTCGAAACTCCATTTTCCATCACTCCTATAGAAGTTGAAGTACCTAGCAATTCCACCATTTTTCCTGTCAGGTC
>OGZH01001366.1_pt1 | contig 15205 bp, 21 predicted proteins | sample 1576741 | NCBI WGS metagenome assembly OGZH01 (sample SAMEA3541560, study PRJEB24748) | human gut metagenome | biome: human gut; feature: human-associated habitat; material: faeces | place: China | collected 2012 | reverse complement strand
AAGAGCCAGTGGAAGCATATATATATATTGGATTGCCATATAGACAATTGGTTGCGATTGTTGAATTGGGAAAACCTGAAAATATCGAAGATTGGCTTGAAAAATACAGCTATGATGAAGAAGCAGTTGAAAGGATAAAAGATTATCTTACTAGAAATAAAGTTGCTATGCCGATATTTTCTTTTCAAGAAATAGAACCAATTGATATGCGTAGGATGGAGAAAGATATTTCTGGCTTTAGAGTGCCTATATCATATATGTTTCTAGATGATAAACCAGAGTTATTGAAATATATTGATTTAAGGACTAAATACAAAAATAAAAGAATAGAACATGATTTTACACATATATCATCTAAAGATATATGTGTATGCTGAAAGGATGATAAAATGATTGATAAAGTATATGTTCCACCAATAAAGATACAGGGAATAAAAACAAAAATTGTTCCTCTTATTTCAGAAGTTGCGTGGGTAGATGATAATATTACTTGGATTGAGCCTTTTATGGGGTCTGGTGTTGTTGGATTAAATTTAGCACCTAAGCACGCGGTTTTTGCTGATACAAATCCGCATACTATAGCATTATATAATGCCATACAGAGTGGAAAAATCACATCATATGATGTTAGAGAATTTTTGGAGAAGGAGGGAAAGAAATTAGAAGAAAAAGACGAAAAGCATTATTATTATATTAGAGATAGATTTAATGAAGAGCATAATCCACTTGATTTTTTGTTTTTGAATAGAAGTTGTTTTAATGGAATGATTCGATTTAATCGAAATTATCAATTCAATGTTCCATATGGACATAAACCGAAGAGATTTGCAAAGGCATATGTTACAAAGATAGTGAATCAGGTTAAACGACTGGAAGATATATTTCCAGATGTCGATTGGAAATTTAAGTGCCAATCTTTTGAACAGACAATAAGCGAAGCTGATACTCAATCTTTTATATATTGTGATCCACCATATATTGGAAGACATGTTGATTATTATGATAGTTGGGATGAGAATCACGAGGTTAGATTACATGATGTGCTAGTAGATTCCGGAGCTCATTTTATGTTATCTACATGGGACAAAAACAAGTATAGAAAAAATGAGTATATCGACACAGTTTGGAAAGAATGTTGGAAGGTAAATCAAGAACATTTTTATCATGTTGGGGCAAAGGAATCTAATAGGAATTCGATGTTGGAAGCGCTTTTAATGAATTATAATCCACAAAATGTTCCAGCAATGAAAAAAAATGAGGAGTCATATATCCAGATGTCTTTTTTGAATGAAGTGGCAAATGCTTAGCAATATACGAGGAGGAATGAAATGGGATTAGACTTTATAAGGTTATTTAACAAGAAGTTAGAAGAAAAAGATATTGATTGGGAAGTCAGTGCATTAGCATCTCCAGATGGAAAGCTGTTTTCACTTGGAAGTGATTCAAAACTTATTGGACGAATTTTCGAGTTGATTTCGTACAATATTTTACAAGAAATAGCAGATGAGAATGGACTGATTTTATATCCATCTCAACAGCAAACAGTATATCCAGATTTTACATTAATGAAAAGTGAAGCGGATACAGAAAAAATTGCTGTTGATATAAAGACTACATACAGAAAGTTTTTGAAGAATGGACAGACATCGGGATATGTGTTTACATTAGGTTCTTTTGCTTCATATATGCGAGATGGGAAGAAAAATATTTCATTTCCATATGACCAATATGCAAAGCATTATGTAATTGGTTTTGTATATACTAGAAATGACAATGCTTCAGAAGGTCAAATGTTTGATATTAAGGATTTGGGTAAGTTGCCAGTGCCATACAAAGATGTAGAGGTATTTGTACAAGAAAAATATAAAATATCAGGTGATAAGCCAGGAAGTGGAAATACAGAAAATATCGGTTCTTTTAAAACAAATAGAATGGAATATTTAGTAAATGGAGAAGGTCCATTTTCCGGGTTAGGAATTGACATATATGAAGATTATTGGGCTGGATATAAGAAGTATAGAGGAGAGTTGACATATACTTCGTTAGATGGATATTTTGATTTTCAAGAAGAACAAGGAAATGACATTGCAAGATTAAAAAGAAATTATGAATATTGGAAAAAGACGCACAAATAATTTTCTATATAGATATACTACTGGTTAGATAGTGTATGCTATTAATTCCATGCTAATCGGGTATCAGTATTATACTGCAAAGTGTGTTTGGTTATGAACTAATAAAAAAGAGGGAGTTAAGCTCAATCAAAATTTGAAGATACTGATGTGAAAAAGATGATGTATAAATAATTAGGAGATGAGAAATATGAATGATGATGAACAGTGCCCTGTATGTGGTAGAAGAAGAATATTAAAGAAAGTATGCTATGATCCTAATTCGGTTTTTTACGAATGTCCAGTTTGTGGACAATATGAATATTCAATGGAGAATAGTACATATGAAGAATTAGATTATAATGAATTAGCACCATTTTTATTTTATGAGGGGTTTAGAAATAAGCAAGGCAGAGTAGAACACAGGTATTATTCTACAAAATCAAGAGAAAGTTGTGATACATATACAACAGAATTCAGAAATGGTAATAACATTGCTGGAATGCCGGTTCATATGGATCAAGATATTATTTCATTGTGGTTTCCAAAAAGTTTTTCTCAAAAAATAGATATGATTTTGCTTAAATTAAATGAATTGACAGATTTTGTTGGTCAGGACATAATGCTAGATGTTCCATCTTTTTTAAGTTGTATGTTTGTAAGAAGATTTAATCCGGATAGTGGGGAAAAATTAGATGATAAAGAATTAGTAAATCAAGCATTATATATGACGGCATATTTGTATGAAATAGGATATATTCAAGGGATAAATTGTGTAAATGGTGATGTCTCAAGCGAAGAGAGTTATTACGGAGGGATTTCAATTACTCCTAAGGGTTATGACAGAATAGATAAATTACAAAAAAATAGTGATGATGGAAAAGATGTATTGGTGGCAATGAGATTTGGGAATGAAACTAGTAAATTAAGAGAAGCAATTAGAAAAGGCGTTTTTGATGCAGGATATCATGCAGTATTTATTGACGAAGTTGAACACAATGGGTTTATAACACCAGAGTTATTAAACAGAATTAGTAAGAGTCGATTTGTTGTAGCTGATTTAACGCATAAAAATAATGGAGCCTACTTTGAAGAAGGATATGCAATGGGACTAGGGAAAAACGTAATTCAATTATGTAAAAAAGGTGTTGAATTACATTTTGATATAGCACAAGTCAATACGATTATGTGGGAAAAGGAAGATGATATTCCATTACGATTGAAGAACCGAATAGAAGCAACAATAAAGTAACCTATATAAGATAAATGATAAAGAGTGGGAGGAGTAAAAGAATTGAAAGAAATATTAAATACGTTATTGGTTTCATGCGTACCTGCTATTATTACAGGAATAATTTCTTATTTGACGGCAAATAAGAAAGTTAAAGCAGAAATTGCAACATTACAAGAAAGCAATAAGCATGAGATAGAAAAGCTAATGAAGCAACATGAGGTTGATATTGAATCATTAAAAGAAAAACATCAGCTTGAAACTGAGAAATGTGAGCAGGAGCATAAACATAAAATTGAAATAATGCAGATTGAACACAAAAATGCTCTTGAAAGCAACGAAAAACAGCAAAGTGATGCGGCAATGTTTAGTGTGATGACTGATATAATTAAGGAACCGCAAAAATTACAAGGATTACTGGAACTTGCCAATAATCCTATATTCAAAAATAAGTGAGGATAAACTTTTTTACACATTCCAATCCTCATCCATAGCATCAGCCCAAGCCTGCAACTCGCAATCAAGAGCAAGTGCAGCATACATAAGTGGATTATCAATTGCAAGGTTATCAATAAGCCTTTGTGAGTTAGGTGTAGTATGGAGATTCTTTTCAGCTTCAGCACAGGATAAGAATAGAAGTGTATTATCAGCAAAAGCAATGTCAATTCCATTCTTGTATTGGTTGTAGTAAGCAAAATGTATTTTCATAGTAGTAGTCCTTTTTTGCTAAAGTAATGAGTAGCTCTGGGAATGTGTGGGCAGCCAACCGCATACAACACATATGCAACACTGCCATACACAAATCCTCTATTTATGGGCTTTTCTCGTTCTCAAAACGTTAACAAAGAGATAATTATATATCATTTCAGATATATCAAGAACCCGCAGAAGTCCAACGCTTTTGTGGGTTCTTTTTTTCAGAACTTTTGAGATTCAGATTAGGAGGAACAAAAGATATGGTGACATTATTGTCGAAGTTGTGGATCAAATCAGATAATTATAAGGATAGCAAGGTGAGGGAGAAATATGGTGTTCTTTGCGGAGCTGTTGGTATATTTTTGAATGTATTATTGTTCCTGGGAAAATTCTTCGCTGGATTACTTTCGGGGGCTATCTCGATCACGGCGGATGCGTTCAACAATTTATCAGATGCAGGAAGCTCGTTGATATCTATGATAGGCTTTAAGTTATCTGGCAGAAAACCGGACCCGGATCATCCGTTTGGACATGGAAGAATAGAGTATATATCAGGCTTATTTGTAGCAGTCATGATCATATTGATGGCCTACGAGCTTATTAAAGATTCAATCGGAAAGATCCTACATCCGGAACTTCCCAAATTCAGCAGTCTAGTTGCCGTTATACTCGTTGTTTCAATTGGAGTAAAGATATATATGTATTTCTACAACAGGAGTATAGGCAGAAAGATAGAGAGTGCGACCATGATAGCGACGGCAAAAGACAGTTTATCTGATACATTTTCCACAATGGTTGTTCTTGCATCTGCACTTGCTGCTCATTTCTGGAAAATACCTATAGATGGATATTGCGGGTTATTGGTGGGCGTAATGATACTCATAGCTGGCATCACTGCAATGAAGGATACGGTCAGCCCCTTGCTTGGTCAGGCACCGGAACCAGAGCTTGTGGACGAGATCGAGAAGATCGTGAGGTGTGATAAAAGGATCCTTGGTATTCATGATCTTGTGGTCCATGATTATGGACCTGGCAGACTTATGGTCAGCTTGCACGCAGAAGTTCCTTATAAGGAAGATATTCTTGAACTGCATGATCTGATCGATCAGATAGAATTCTCTCTCAGAAAAGAACTAAATTGTGAGCCTGTCATTCACATGGACCCGATAGTAGATGACGATGAGGAGACAAATGTTGCGAAAGCGCGGATCACTGAAATTATAGAATCGCTTAATAAGGATAGCAGAAAAAATGAAAATGTTCAGTTTCACGACTTTAGAATGGTAAAGGGTTCAACACATTCCAATTTGATTTTTGATGTGGTTTTGCCACATGGATATCAAATGTCGGAAGAACAGATAATAGCCTATATCAAGGAAAAAGTTAGTGAGTACAATAAAAATTACTATTGTGTGATACATATTGACAGAGCGTATGTAAAATAATTCCAGATGGTGAGCATCCTGACCACAGAAGAGTAAGATCTTCTGTGGTTATTATTATTACATAATACATAATACATTTACAGGCATTTCCTGGTAAGTTGTCAATAGTAAAGTAACATTTTTCTAATTTTTTTCGACAAAAAAAATTGGCTCTATACGAAAAAAGTATAGAGCCATACTTATATTTGACGTTTGTTTTACAATAGGATTTACACAGTGGCGCAAGCTCCCCCGCCAAGGCTCAAAGGCTCTCCATCCCCACTTTTAATGTTGTGGGTCTAGGTCGAGCCTTCGAGCCTTGGCGTGGGGCTTGCGTAGATTCCTTTGAAGACGACAGGTTATTTACACCCACATCATTTACCACACAGCCGTGGTTATTTCATCCCTGAAAAATTCCTCTGAGCACCTCCACCCCAGTATTCTCCGAGGATATGCATTTATCCAGTCTTGTATATGCTTTACATATGTATCGTCATATTTATCTATGTCATGCCCCTTTGGTATATGCCGCCTTATGAGCTTGTTTGCATTTTCATTGCTTCCACGTTCATAACTGCTATACGCATGACAGTAATATATCTTCGTTCTGTCTCCCTCATGGAGCAGTGATCTTTTCATGCCCTGATAGTCCGAGAACTCAACTCCATTATCAACTGTTATTGTCTTAAAAAGCTTCGGAAACATGGCACCAATGCGGTGTTCTATCTTATCAAGTTCAGCAACAACGGACTTTGCGCCCTGATCTGGAATCTTCCTGACTATCTCTCTCCGTGTAAGTCTCTCAGTGAGCACAAGCAGACATGACTTGCTTTTGCCACGCTGACCTTTAACGGTGTCCATTTCCCAGTGTCCGAAAGTGTTGCGGTCGTCAATTTCCTGTGGTCTGTACTCTATAGATTCACCCGCACTCATTCGCTTCTGCACTCTGACCCTGTTTTTATGCTTCTTGCGCTGACCCTTTACAGGTAGCTTTTTATTTGTGAGCAACAGGAAAATTCCTTTGTCTATATACCGATACAGTGTATTGACACTTATATGTGTTCTCATATCGTCAAGAGCTGCCATGGCAAGTGCCGCCGCAGGAGAATACCCATCATTTACTATCTTATCTTCAATATACTCAGCGAACTTTATATCATTGCCTATCTTAAGTGGTCGCCCCTTAGAAGTCTGTGCATAGTCTGTATTTTGCTGTGCAAGGTCTGCGCTGTATTTTACATTTTCTGTAAGGTCACTGTTAGTATGCATATAAAGACCTTTTTTATATTCCCTTGTTATGGTTGCCCTTGATACGTGCAGATAGCGTGCAACTTCAGCTTTACTGCAACCCCTGTTGAGCAGTGTTTCCATAGCCACACGATCTGCATACTTTAAATGCCTGAACTTCATAGTATGCCCCCTATGACGTAAAAATGCGGTCAGCACATGCCGACCGCACGTTCTATTTTTATTATAAATTCCTTGATCTGGTAGAACTACTGGTCATATTTTCCAGTTAGATGGACAGCTCCATCTGCTTTGTGAATAAGTCCTTTTCACTTTCATCTAAATTCCTGAAACCCTCACCAGCAAGGACAGTTTCATTGTCTGCCTGTTTAGGAAAGAACAAGACATTGTTCACGTACTCCCTTGCTTCGTCAAGCGTCCTGTCCTTTGTAGCATATCTGCCACGTACAGGATTATCCATCGTCTGCACATACAAGTATTTAAGGCTTTCAGGTTGCCAGATACGGACAGCCATGGTAAGTGGTGTCATTTTGATATATAGCTTGCATCGTCTGCGTAACTGTACTATATCCTCATTTTCTGAGCCCGGGAGATCTCTGTAAAGTTCTTCCATACTCTTACTTGTAGTTATTATCATAAGTTTACACTCCAAAAACTTGTTATGATACCGTGCTCGTACCATCGACTGTGTATGGTTATCAAGCAGTTTCAGCAGACTGCTAAAGTTCACATCATACGCCCTAAGGTCATCAAGTATGACACAGTCCTGACCCTTATAGTCATCGAGCATATCTTCACCGCCAGACGACACATAACAACTGTACTCATTTTGTGCCGCAAGCTCTTTGGCATATGTTGTTTTTCCACAACTGCTGTCACCATAAATATATATGACTTCCATGTCTCTGTTTTCCCCCTTTATCTTATCTAAGCGATACCTGAACGCATTGTCTATTGACTTCCTGAACTTGTCATACTCCTGTGGAGATATGTAATCTGTGTAATTAAATTCCCTTATGATACCCGCAGTTATCAGGTCAACTATTTCCTGTTTCCTCTGCCTGTCAGCTTCACGGCTTCTTGCCGTGTCTCTCTCTTTCACAAAATCAAAATTACTTTTGACCTCTTCGTCAAGATACTGGTATTTATCAGCTACATTCCTATGTGTCGCATATGCAAGGGCATCAGCAAAACGTCCTTGTATACGTCCTATATAGTTTGATGTGATGCCGAACCACTTACATATGGAATCAGTCGGCGTAGAATCCTTAAACCTAATGTATATGTGCCAGTGAGCCGCCTTGGGTGTACCATCTACATTTACATCCTTATCATGCAGTATATACGCATAATCCCTGACAGCGTTATGATCTAACCCGCTTTGTATCTGGTCTTCACGGAGATATTCAAGTTGTTGGATTATCTCACATGTTTTCCATGTTTTAGGGGTTCTGTCTTTTTTCTTTTCTGTATTTTCCATGTAATCCCTCTTTTCATGTATTTTTTACACCTTTTACACCATTTACACCATGCCGAGGACAAGCCCACTCGGCATGACATAGAAGCCTTGATTTTATTATGATTTTAAGGGGATAGGAGATGGTAAGATTACACCATTACACCTTATTTTTATATATTGCTTATGTCTCCGTATAAGCGCAGTTGTTAAAGGTGTAATTTGTGTAATTATCTTTAGTCTGATGGTACCATTCCCACACCCCAACCCCTTGCCCGAGCTCCCAAGGGGCTATTATTTTAGTCTTGCGCTCATCTTATGAATCTGAACAGACTGCACGCCAGACGGCACACATTGTTGAGTAGACGGAGCACGTTGTTCATAATTGACAGTAAATACCTCATGCAATATACCTCCACGTAGCCCGTTGCGGTGTAGGTGTCAAGGCACGCCACAGGCTTTAGGCCTTGACACCTACACCGCCACAGGCTGATTATAGTTATCAGGGTGATGGCTCACCCTGCGCAGCCACTTGTTATTATTGAGTACGCACAGAGCGCACAGCCGAACGGCGGAGAGTGCGGCGGGGCTGAAGCCGCCGCACGCACTCTATCTTTTACGTTTCCTATACCTTTTCTTTATGCCAGTTGCAAAGTCTATATTTGGTTGCACAACTCCCTGATTAGCCAGTATCTCAGCGTCACCGAGCATATCAGCTTTTTTAAGATCTTCAACGATCGCTGAGGTATCATAAGCCTGATAGTCTTTATTCTGGACGAACTTAAACGACAGTGAAAGCGGTCTCAGCATATCCACGTTGTCGCAGTTCTCAAAACTTACAGCGTCATACTCACGCACGGAAAGTATTCGCCACGTTTTATTTACGCAGTAAAGACTTCCTGTTATCTGTCTGAGAAGAGCATCAACAAATTTGAAACGCTGTGCGGTGCAGATGATACCTATCTTATTTTTTCGCACTTGGAGCAGTCTCTTTAATAGTTCTGTAGATATGTTATCCTTGTAGTTTCTGCTATTCCAAATAGCCCCGACCTCATCAAACACGAAGAGAGTCACATCATCAGGCGGTTGTACCACGTTTTTCATCTGTTCAGCCGATACAAAAGGAGTATAAGGAACGTCAAGAAGCTCGACATTGCTTATTAAGTGGATATGTTGAGTTACAAACTTTTGTTCGTCATCGTTCCAGACTGGAAGTCCGTCATATTTGTTATATATCCGTCTTGCGACCATGGTCATGTCCAAGGTCTTACCGCTGCCAAAAACTTTATTACGGAACGCAGTAACCATATATATACGCCCATACGCCTTGCACCTGTTGCGTTCCTTATGCTTAAAGTAATAGTACAGGTCAATCACTCCGTTATAGCATATTTTATAAAAGTGAGTGATCGTAAAAGGGATGATAGGAAGATAGTAGCAGATAAGTACGATAACAACTATAATCACAAATATCATAAACGAAGCCCCCTTATACATCCCATTATCACGGCTACAAAGAGCAACATTATCATCCAGACAAATATCTTAGCTGCCATCATGTAAAGGTCGCCGTTGCTATATATATCAAGTACCATTTTATCCATCACATCACCTCCTAAAATTTACTTCGTTCAGTTAATATCCGATATACAGTTCTTACAATGTTCCAGCATATCCAGAACATCAATTCGATAGCTATAAGTACACATACATTGTATACATCTGTTATATCCCTGTGCGTGGTCAGAAAGCCCGCATCACCCGCCGTAGCTATCGGCACTTCAGAACTAGGGATCTCTGTCACAGTGACTTGTCCAAGTCCGGTATCTACAGTCTGAGCATGTGCGGTTGCCATGTGAAACAGACTGAAGCATATGACAAACAGGCTACCAATCAAAATCGTTATTTTCAATTTTCGACTCAAGATAATCACTCTCCTTATTTTTATATTCATTAAAACTTTCCTCATCCCGCTTGAATTCGTTAAATTCTCTGTATTCCTTAATGAGCTGAAGCGAACCCAACATAAAGACTATTAAATATACCAACGACATTCTAAACACCTCCTAAAATGCACAAAATAAAGAATACAAGTGTTAATATAAAACTTGTCACTGCACATACATAAAAGGCATAACAGCCAGGATCTTTCCGCCTGGAATATATCTGACCACATATAAAACATACAACACTAAGAGAGAAATAAAATACCATTTCCTTTACATCCGAACACATAACCACTCACCATCCCTCATAATTTATAATTGATCTACGGAATAGAAATCCTCACAATCATCAGAACAATCACGATGATTACAACCATATTCATTTACACACTTATCACACAGATTAAAAATAGGACGATATACACCATTGCAACAACTTTTATCTTCTATACATGTATCACAATTCTCATTACACATTTCCACTACTAATCAACCTCCCAACAAAGAATAAAGCAATACAAAGACGCACCATAAAAAACATACGACGACCAAAACCAGACAAAAAATAATCATTTAATATTTACCTCTCTTTGTCACAATTTTTTATCCACTTTGCAAGACCAAAAATTATTGCTATAGGCATACCAACAAAAAACATAATTGCTACATAATAGATCACAATTATATGAAAAGGAAGTCCTAAAGCAAATAGAATTACACCTGTTACAATTCCTAAAACTAAAATCAAAATATCAAAACATTCCATAACTTTACCTCACTTTTTATTTGTACTTACTCCAATTCTGATTTATAATATTTCTATCATCAGAAAGGAGATAAAAAAACAATGGTTTACCACTATTACATGTTTGACATAGTATTAACAGCAATATTTGCTATGCCACTAATAAGCGGCTTGATAATATCCATTTGGGGAATAAGGAAGAGAAAAAAGACTGGTAAATAATCCAGTCTTTTTTCTTTAATCTTCTTTACTGGATACCCCCACAACAAAGTAGTATAAAAGCATACCGACCAAGCCACATATTAAAAAAGTCATTATTATATTCCAGAGTGAAAAACTAACATCGCCCGCATTGAATTTATAGTTAAGGATATTGAAAATCACCTTTGCAATAGCTTTAATAGAACCGATCACATAACCACCCCCTACGATTTTTTAAGTAAACGGTAAATAGCAATTACCGCTATGATTACAACGGCACCAATTACTACAGTCCAGAATGAAGCAGGTATGAACTCAAAAAACGCCGCTATGACCGGAAAAAGTCCATCCTCACCATCAAGCAGAGCTTTGAAGAAAGCAACAATACCTTTGAGAATACTCCAAAAGCTTTTGGAATTATCGTCATCTACACCGATACCAGAGCCGCCACTTCCACCAGAGCCGCCGTCTCCACCGTCTCCACCATCACCGCCATTACCGCCGTTACCGCCAGAGCCACCATTACCACCAGTTACATTAACTGTTATATTAATAACAGTATTTTCACCATCATTACCAACAACTTGAGTGACCCTCTTATTTTCTCCGTCACCATCAGTTGTTACATTTGTTTTAACCTCAGATTTATCAATAGGACTATCAGGCGTTAAATCAGTTTTGGACATAGTTCGATAATCCCATTTATATGAACGTACATCAGAGCTAGCACCAGTACCAGTTTTCCATAACATTACAGTAACATATATATCACATGATTTAACTGAAACAATATCCCCAACATCGACCCCGCGCAAAGCAGCTATAAGCTCTACAACAGACGTGATTCCATCCGCAAATACAGCACGCTTTGACCCTGAATAATCTTCAAAATTAAAATCTGACAAATAACACAAAAACCCTGAATGATTTTTATTTAATTCAAAATACTTATAATCAGATGTCCATATCTTATCTTCAAACACATTTGATTTTAAACCATAAACACTACGAAAAGAAAATTGAACAGATGATTTAAAATATTCAGGACTAGAAACCATCTTAGGATAACTATCATAAGTATATTTAGTATTAAATCTAAAAACCTGATTATTACCAACATTAGTAGGAGTCAACGAACAATCAAAAGAAGTCCAACCAAAACTGTCACACCCCTCACCAGCTTCAGGAGTATTACCACCTACCGTATAACTCCCACTAGGATCTCCCACAAAAGCACTATCTTGATTGAGTGCCATGGAATCATCACCGCCAATGAAATCTCTTACATTCTCAAAATCATCATCATATTGACAGAGTGGGATATTAGTAAAACCCAGTGTACAAGTTCTTTTACCACCTGATAAACTATCAATAACTAACGAGCCATTACCATTTCCAATTGTTTTGTCATCAGTCCAGCCATATTTTTTATAACCTCTATTCCAATATCCCATTCCGCCGACTTCACCACTATAACCAGCACCCGAGTTATAACAACAATAATCTTTTGGTTGATTTGCATATTTACCAGTTTCGTACTTATACGAAAGACAGAAAACAGGGCAACCATCTTTTTCAGTTTTAAAAAAAACTGGAATTGTAGCTCCCGAATTAGATTGACCAAAGGTATCAATCTTTTTACAATTTAAATCTTTAGTAACAGTACATAACCGTGTTTTTTTAGGACAGATAAAATAATATGACCTTGTTCCAGTTCTAACATCTGGATTTGATGTATTCTCATTGTCATAAGTCCAGTTATCAATATACACATATACATCAAAATACTCATTGAATTTTGTCACCCTATAATCAGGGTAATATTTTTTAAATTCAACTATATAATTCGCAAAAGTAGTAGCAATACTAGAACTTCCATTATAAATATACTGCTCATTCATTTGCGCAAATGACGATGGTTGACAAGTTTCAAGACAACCTATTTCCCACTCACCTGTACCAGCCCAAAAACCTGAACGATGAATCGCACGCCCCATATGTAAACCGCTATAATCTATAGCCCCAGACGAATTGACAGAAGATGAATCAGCCGCCCAGGACGTAAGCGGTATTAAAAAGCGGAGCAGTAATACCATGCACAAAACCACGGGCATGATTTTTTTAATATTTTTCCTAAATTTCATTAGTTCACCTCACATTTTAAATTTGGGTATAAAAAATAGGATGCATGCCCACACCCTAATTTTTTATTTACGAAAAACAACAAAGTGATCTGTTAGCCCTTAGCAGCCTTTACAAGCTTCTTGAATACGTATGCACCCGCTGCGATTACAGGACAAGCAAGAAGCACCATGAGAAGCGGATTGCCAGCGATTGTGTCAAGAACTGTAGACACAACAGAACCCATGTTTGTGATCGCAGTTGTTACTGCTGAAAACTCCATATTATTCACCCCCTTTACTTCATATTTATAAAACCCACAAAGAGGGGATTATACATTACTCTCAAAAATCTCAGGATCAATACCTACATACTTAAGAGCCATCTTAAAACCATCCAACTGCCAGAATGTCTTCATGCGATCAAAACAACTCGCCGAGTCCCTATAATCTTCATACTCTTTTTTTAGCGAAAGATATTGATTAGATATAGCGTTTAGGTCATTTTTAGCAAGAACAAGAGAAAAACCATCACTCATGCTTTTCACCGCCCTTACCAACCGAGCCAGTAGCAGAAACAGCATCCACCGCCTTCAGCTTCTTATCCACTATATCGAAGTACACTTTGCACTTCTGAAAGACACCGATAGTTACCAGATTGTTTTTCTCTCCACATGTCACATCGAAAGACTTACAGCCATTCGATAAACCAACAACATAGTATTTACTATCAGCCTCACCATTTTTACCTTTAATTATCCTCTCTTCCTGAGAAGTCTTAACAAGATCTAAGTCAAACAAATAAGCCATAACAGCCACCTCCATATTTATAATGAACAACCAGTTATTTCCTATAGGCTCATGAGCATCTGAGCCTATAGGGTACAAACGAATGAGAGGGGAAGTACAAACTGCCTTTTGCACTTTTTACGAACACCCGTTTGTTACGTTATTATTGTAAATTAACATACAGGCATTTCCTCAATCTTAGGTTTGACTTTACTATGATAAACTGTTACTATGTTACCGTGTTGTGCCCTAATAGGGCTTATATATCGTGCAGATGCCCGGTGTAGTGTGTTTCATGCATCTGCCAAGTATATTTCAGGAGGAAAAAAGTATGAAAAAGTTATTATCACTGCTCTTAGTGGCAGCAATGGGACTTTCACTGGTTGGATGTGGCGGATCTGATAACGGATCTAAGAGTGAGTCAAAGAGTGATCTGGAGTATGTAAAGGATAAGGGAACTCTCGTTGTCGGCGTTACAGACTTCGCACCGATGGATTACAAGGATGAGTCAGGCAACTGGATCGGATTTGACGCAGATATGGCATCAGCATTTGCAGAGAGCCTTGGCGTAAAGGCAGAGTTCGTAGAGATAGACTGGGACAACAAGATCATGGAGCTTGACGGCAAGACCATCGACTGTGTATGGAACGGAATGACTCTGACAGACGAAGTTACCAGTTCTATGGAGTGCACCAATGCATATCTGAACAATGCACAGGTAGTTGTTGTTCCATCAAAATAATATAAACAAATACTTTAAATATGTAGACTAATAAGGCAGGGAGAAAACTCTCTGCCTTATATATGCGTAAAAAGCTAAGGAGAAAATTTTATGTTTTGGGATGTAACAGAAACATTATTAAATGGACTTGGAACAACTTTTGAAATTTTTATTTTTACATTGTTGTTTTCTCTTCCATTGGGACTTATAGTTTCATTTGGAGCTATGAGTAAATTTAAACCACTTAGATATTTAGTACAGATATTTACTTGGATTATAAGAGGAACACCACTTATGCTTCAGTTAATTATTATTTTCTATGGTCCTGGTTTATGGCTAGGACATAATATTTGGAGCGGTGATGAATGGGGAAGAATTTCAGCTACAGTTGTTGCATTTACAATTAACTATGCATGTTATTTTTCAGTAATATTCAGAGGTGGTATCGAAGGTGTACCTGCAGGTCAAAGAGAAGCAGGACAGGTTTTAGGTATGACAAAATCACAGATTTTCTTTA
>OGZH01001365.1_pt1 | contig 15205 bp, 11 predicted proteins | sample 1576741 | NCBI WGS metagenome assembly OGZH01 (sample SAMEA3541560, study PRJEB24748) | human gut metagenome | biome: human gut; feature: human-associated habitat; material: faeces | place: China | collected 2012 | reverse complement strand
GATCAGCTTGCAGCATACTCCGGGTAGGCAGGATAGCGTGGTGATCTGTGACCTTATCCCGGTTGACCGTGCACCGTGTCCGAGGGACAGCGGAATCCGCTGTATCTGCGGCAATGCCGAGAAATTCTTCCAGTTCATCCGCAAGTCCTGCCAGCATTTCCTCATCGTCATCGGTGATATAGCAGCTATCAGTGCGCGGATAAGTGGTAAGTTTCTTCTCATAAAGGCTCTGCACATAATTCAGCGTCTGCTGTGCGCTGTAACCCAGCAGACGGTTTGCATCACGCTGGAGCGTTGTCAGATCATAGAGCAGCGAGGCGCTTTTCCGTGCGGGCGACCGCTTTGAAAATCTCTATCCGGTTCGACTCGGCTTTTTGAAGAGCACCGTCATGAGCAGCGACGGCCGCGAGCAGGTCACGAACTTCTACATGGCGGGCGAAATGATCGGCTTTGACGGCATTTCGAGCGGCGTGCACTCGTGCGACGTTATCGCGCTCGAAGACACCGAAGTCTGCGTGATTCCGTACGACCGTCTCGAAGATGCGGCCACCTCGATGCGCAGCATGGGCTCGCACGTCTTCAAGATGCTTTCGCGCGAAATCGTCCGCCAGCACGGCGTGATGCTGCTTCTCGGTTCCATGCATGCCGAAGAGCGTCTCGCGGCTTTCCTCCTTTCGCTCTCGCAGCGCTTTGAAAAGCGCGGCTACTCGCGCTCTGAATTCGTGCTTCGCATGACACGCGCGGAGATCGGCTCGTACTTGGGGCTCAAGCTCGAAACCGTGAGCCGCGTTCTGTCGCGCTTCTCGCACGACGGCCTCATTGAAGTCAACCAGAAGCACGTGCGCATCTTTAACCCTGAGGGGTTGCGCTCGATCGTTTCGGGTGTGCCGCTCTCCGTAGTAGCTGGTTGATGATACGGTTACCGTATTCCTCTCTCCACTCCCAGCATTTCTCTAAGAAACCTTCTCTTCCAAGATCTGCCTTGTCGATTCCTTTTTCTTTTAAGGACTGGATGACTTTTACTTCGGTTGCAATGGAAGCGTGGTCTGTTCCAGGCTGCCATAATGCATTGTAACCCTGCATTCTCTTGTAGCGGATCAAAATATCCTGCATGGTATTGTCTAATGCGTGTCCCATGTGAAGCTGTCCGGTAATGTTTGGTGGAGGCATCACAATGGTGAATGGTTTCTTGCTGCGATCTACTTCTGCATGGAAGTAACCGTTGTCTTCCCATTTTTTATAGAGACGTTCTTCAATGCCCTTCGGGTCATAGGTCTTTGCTAATTCCTTCATTTGTCTTTTTCCTTTCTTAAAAAAATAAAAGCCCTTCACATCCATACGGATGCAAAGGGCGTGTCAACGCGGTACCACCTTTGTTATGTTGTAAAAACAACATATCTCTGCCGGCTCATTCCTAAGCCACTGTCCGGTAACGGGGACAACTCGTTCTCGCTTACTTCTGACTGCTTCTGGCGATATACGAAAATTTTCTCCGCATGATCAACTTGCAAGTTCTGCCACTTATCTGCAACAGACAGGTTCTGCGCGACGGTTCAAAAGCTACCTTCCACACAACATGTTCTGGTGACATCTCTCAGCCGGTGAATGTCATTCTCTTTCAGGTGTCTGTGTGTACTCCTCTTTCTCATCACCTTTTTATATCTTTTTTCATCATAAAAGCTAAAGTGGCATTTGTCAACTGATTTTTTTATAGGTGATTTTAATTTATTTGTTCCTTCTTTCTATCCTAATAATTTCAATATATTCTGATAGATATATTCTCTCAAAGAATCTGCCTCCAGGTCAAGTTCGATTTTTTTCTCTGCTGCGATGCGGTACATAAAATAGACCGAAAGCTGGGTTTCGACCGCGGCTCTTCGCAGGAAAACATTCTCCTCCCGGATCAGACCTTCGCGGACACCCTCCTCCACAATGCAGTCGATAATCTCGTTTTTCTCCTTATCACAGCACTGCTGTTTCATACGCTCATACTCATCTTTCAGATTCTTTGGTATCTCGTATGATTCCAATACCATTTTTATCAGGAAAAAGACACCCTGCTTTTCTTTTACATGCTCATCAATAAAATCCATGACCTCGTTAATTTTCTGTTGAAACGTTCTGTTATCTGTAGAAATTACCTGCAGTTTTTCAAAGCACACTTTCACATAATATAAAATTGCAGAAGAGATTATCTCTTCCTTTGAAGAAAAATATTCGTATGCCGTTCCTTTTCCAATGCCTGCCCGGCCTGTGATATCAGCTACTTTTAAAGTATTGATATCACAACCTTCATTAATGAACTCAATGACTGCCTGATACATGGCAAGCACTTTCTGTGATGGATCCTGTATCAGTTTCTGCTCGTCCATTATAAGTCCTCCTCGACCATGCTCTTATTACGGTTAAATGCATCATAAATACATGGAACAACGATCAGAGTTAACAGTGTACCATATAACAAACCGCCAACCGTTACGATCGCCATTGGCTGCATCATTTCTGAACCTTCTCCAAGTCCGACTGCCATCGTGGACATGGACAGGATCGTGGTGAGTGCGGTCATAAGGATCGGACGGAGTCTCGTTTTTCCGGATTCGATAATGGCGTCTTTTTTCTCCATTCCGCCACGGCGGAGCTGGTTGATAAAGTCTACCATAACGATACCGTTATTTACGATAATTCCGGCAAGCATGACAAATCCGATCATTGCCACAACGCTGACTTCGTTGCCGGTAAAGTAAAGTGCGAACAGACCGCCTGTAAATGCCAGCGGGATTGTAAACATAATGATAAACGGCGACAACAGTGACTGGAACTGTGCTACCATGACAAGGTAAATGAAGATAACTGCCAAAAGAAGCATCAGATACAACTGATTCATCGCATCTGCGATCATCTCGTCCTCACCTGCCATCTCAATGGAGTATCCTTCCGGCAGATCGATCTTATCTAACTCTTTCTGGATCTCATTACTTAACAGACTGACATTATGGTCATCATCCACTCCTGCGGTCACACTGATATATCTGGTCTGCGCATCACGGTTGATCGTTCCTAAGGTGTAACCTTCCTCAAACTGTGCAATATCAGAAAGTGCTGTTTCTGTCTCGTTTCCTTCTCTGTCTGTATAAGTGAAGGTCAGGTTTTTGATATCAGCCAATGTAACATCGGACTGTTCCTCGCTCTGTACGTAAACCTGATACTCATTTACATCGGTAGAGATCGTTGTTGCGGAGGTTGACGATGTCATCTCCCCATAAACAAGCTGGAATACCTGTGCAACGGTCATGCCATATTTCGCAGCTTTTTCCTTGTCTACAGAAATGGTGAAAGACGGTGTCGTATTGGCAAGTCCATCATCCACATCCACAGTTCCCTCGGTGTTCTCTACGACTTTTGCAACCTCGCCTGCAAGTTCCTGCAGTTTGTCAAGATTATTTCCTTTTACATTGATCGTCAGTCCACTTCCCATAAGTGATGTCATATCAGAAGCGGAGGTGTCTGTTGTAACTTCGCAGTCCATGTCTTTTGTCAGTTCATCCAACTGTTCGATTACATCTGCACTGCTCACTTCAGATTCTTCATCCAGAATCATATACATGGAAATACTGTCTGTAGAACTTCCTCCCATCATGGAAAGAGCACTTCCACCTGCCATGGCACCAATGGTCTCAATACCATCAATCGTCAATGCTTTTTCCACGACTTCGTCTGCCATTTCTGTCAGTTCATCAAAAGTAAGCGTCTCATCCTCTTTTGCTGAAATCGTCGCACTGATCTGGTTCGTCTCCATATTCATATCCATGAAAGAATATCCTCTGGAGAATGCTGCCACAACACTTGTTCCCAGCAAAACGATCACCGCGATAAATACGATTGGCTTGAAACGCAGGCATACAGCTAAAATTTTTCCATAAACCTCTTTTACTTTGTCAAAGAAATTATGCCTGATCTCTTTTGTATTTTTTAATAATCCTGCTGCCATCATCGGCACGAAAGTCAATGCCACGAGCAGGCTGGCTGCAAGCGTAAATGCAATTGTCAGCGCAATATCAACAAATAACTGTCTTGTGATACCCTCTGTAAAAATAATCGGTGCAAATACACAGATGGTTGTAAGTGTGGAAGCTATGATTGCTCCTGTCACCTGTGAAGCGCCTTCCACGGCTGCTTTCCGGATGGAATACCCCTCTCCCCGCAATCGATAGATGTTCTCGATCACGACAATGGAGTTATCCACCAACATACCAATTCCGAGCGCCAGACCCGACAGTGAAATAATGTTTAACGTAATATTCGTAAAGTACATCAGTACCACTGCAAAAACAACACTGAGCGGAATGGAACATGCTATTACAAGTGTAGGTTTCATATCTTTTAAGAATAATAACAATACAATAATTGCAAGGATGGCTCCCACGATCATGTTTTCTACGACTGATTTCACGATCATGTCAATGTAAATACCCTGATTCATGAGAACGCTCAAATGTAACGCTGTATTTTCTTTTTCCAAACTGTCAAATTTATCCAATAACCGGTCTGTCACATCTCCGGTGGAATAGCCGGTCTGCTTTTCAATCGAAAGCATTACCGCCGGATTTCCATTCACTTTGGAATAGGAATCTCCGGAATTGTCAATGTATTCGATATCTGCCACATCTGACAGTCTGACCGGTTCGATACCATCCATACCAAGATCCATCAGAACGAGATTTTCAAGATCTGCTTTGGATGTCACCTCATCTCCGACTCGCACCAGATACTGCTCGTTCCCCTCTGTCACATAACCTGCCGGCATGGAGAAGTTCTGTGCTGTCAGAAGATTTTTTAAGGTATCCATTGTAAGGATCGTGTTCAGATCCGCTGAATCTTTTGCCTGCTCTTTTGCATCATCTAACTGGCTCTGTCCCTCTTCGATCTTATTTGCTGCAACAGCAAGATCCGCATATCCCTTGCTCATCTCCATGATACCGGATATCTGGGATTCATTTAAAGTCACTAATGCGTCATCTAAAGATGTTTTACCGTCTGCCACCTGTGTCTGGGCGGACTCGATTGTCGCGATTCCCGCCGCAATCTGTGTCTTGCTCTCACTCAATTTTGAGATTGCAGCCGGAATGTCTTTGTAAGAAGTCAGCGTCACACCTGCATCTGCAAAAGAGGATGCCTGACTCATCAGCATCACATTGATATCATCCAGTTTGGACTGTAATGTCACGATCTGGCTGGCAATGTCACTCTCACTTGTATAGGAAGTCCCTGCCTGTGCATTGATCTGGGCAATGGCTGTGGATTCCATGTATGCGATGAAATCGGATTCGCTGGCCGCATTTTTATATGCTTCTAACATTTTAGGATCTGCCTGTAAAGTTGAAATCACTGTTTCCAACTGATTCGCCTGTTCCTGTGTCATCTGACCATATTGAACCGCTGCTGCAAGCGCTTCCTCCACTGTCATGTCTGCACCTGTCATTGGATTTTTTGCTGTTAAAATTGCCATTACACCATCGTGCGCCTGATATAACTGCTTTGCCCCACTCTTCGCCTGGCTGACACCGTCTTTTGCTTTCTGTAAACCGTCAATCGCGCTCTGTAACTGCGTTGCTCCATCATAAGCTGACTGTAACGACTTGATTGCACCATCCATGGACGACTGTGATTTCTGAAGATCTGATAATTGTGTGGTCAGATCTGCTTCGGTGTTAAACAGTTGGATTTTATTATTAATGATCTCATTTTCACCTGCTCCAAGCTGGCTTCCCATCTCTTTTTCACTATCGGAAAGCTTCTTTTTCCCACTGTCGATCTGGGAAGATGCCTTGTCTAACTCTGCCTGTGCATCTGTAAACTGGGCATCTATTTTGCTCAGAATCTGTTCGTTTAAAGCATCTATTTTCTCCTGGTTCATAGTGACCTGAAGATCCGTATCAAGCACTCCTGTTGCCGTCACAGATGCCACACCCTCGATACTCTCAAGCAGTGGTAATAATTCATTGTCCACATAATTAGATACCTCTGCCTGATCCATACCATCCACATCCGCAGATGCGATCATGACCGGCATCATATCAGGATCGATCTGCATAATGACCGGTGAGCCCGCTGAATCCGGGAACTGTCCGGTCAACTGATCCAGCTGCTGCTGAATCTCAATCATAGCAGAATCCATGTTCGTGCTCTGCTCATACTCCAAAATAACCATAGAATAGTTATCATAGGACATGGAACTTACGTTATTAATATTGGAAGTCGTTGCCATTGCCGCTTCGATTGGCGATGTCACATCCTTTTCCACTTCCTCCGGACTTGCCCCCACATCTGTTGTGACAACGATCACATACGGCAGATTCATTGCCGGCAGCAGATCTGTTGTCATCCTCGTCAGCGAAACAACTCCTAAAACGATCACTAGTACAACAGCCACTAACACTGTGTACGGACGTTTTACACTATACTTTGGGATCATTCTCGTTCCTCCTGAAAAATTATATGTCTGATTGGCTATTGCATTCCCGCAAGCCAAAACCGACCGGTCGGTCGGCAAAAATCAGTTTACTCCTCTCTCATCAAAATGCAAGGAAAATCGGACAGAATTTAGAATTATTTTAGAAATGGAACAAAATTTCCTATTTACGCAAAAATGGAGTACCTATCGGTACTCCATCCCACGAGACTGTATCTTTCCAATATATAATAACAGAGGCTTTACTCTTTTTTGTTTATGACTGTTGTTCTACCAATTTCTGTATTGCCTGCTGCTCTGCTTCCGGCATCAGCTTTGATACCTCGATCAGAACGATCAGTTCTTTTGCATAGGAAGCAACCTCATCAAAACAATTTTCTACTGCTTTCATAATGACTGGCATGGAAATAACCTTCTCATCCGGGACATCAATAATCTCATCCACGTTTCCAACCTCAAGCCCAATCTTTGTACCATTCATGGATGCAACGATGATATTGTTAATTTCCTGTTCCGGATAATGAAACTGTTCTGCCAGACTGTACACTGCAATAACTTCTCCGTGCAGATTCATGATCCCATGAACCTGTGGCAGTGAATTTGGAATATTCACCACATTCATTCTTGTTTCAATGGATTCCACATCATTGACAGGAATACCAAACTTCACTCCATTTAACAAAAATGTAAGTAACTGCATTATAATCTCTGTCTCCTTTCTTATGATTCGATCTCGGGACATTTCGCAGTATCCATAAGACCTGCAAAAAGGGGACTGGCACAAAAGTACCGCCCCACTATTCTGTTCTCACCCTGTTCTATTCATCTTCGCTGTCTTCATCATCAACGATTGCTGCTGCCGCACCTGCCACAGATGAAACAACCGCTATCACAACAACGATGACAACCAAAAGTAATAAAATTCCCATGAAAACTAAAAAACCGCCTTCTGTCATGTCTTCCTCCGTTCTGAAAGGATTGTGCAGATTCACTTCTCAACCATTTCTTTTTTTCCAAAATCTGTGCCTATTATAGCACATTAGCAACTGGAAAAAAAGAGCCTATGTTTGATTATTTCAGATAATTTTTCTGATGTTTTTTAATATTGTAATCTTTTTCCTGCTACATCAAAGAAGAACCGCCGTGATATGGGGAATCACGGCGGTTCTCAGGGAGGGTTTTTTCATTTGCAGTTATATTCTAATTTATCCTTTTACACTGCCGAGGGCAACACCCTGTACGATGTGTCTGGATAAGATCAGATAAATGATAATAACTGGGAAGATAGAAAATGCGATCATCACATAAACCTGACCCATATCAAACTTCAGCCAGTCAGCTGCACGAAGCTGTGCGATTAAGATTGGCAGTGTCTTTTTCTTGTCATTGTGTAAGATTAAAGCCGGTACAAAATAATTATTCCAGCTGCTTACGAATGTAAAGATTGCCTGTACTGCAATTGCAGGTTTCATCAATGGAAGTACAATCTGGTTAAATGTATGGAACTCACCGGAGCCGTCAATTCTGGCAGCCTCGATCAGAGATACCGGCAATGTACTTTCCATATACTGCTTCATGTAAAAGAATGTTACCGGAGCAGCGATCGTTGGCACGATCAATGGAATGAATGTATCTTCCATATGTAATGTACCGACTAATTTTACAAATCCAAGTGCAGTTACCTGTGTAGGGATCATCATGACTGCTAAGATAAATGCATAGATGTATTTTTTCAGTTTAAAATCATATGCATGAATGGCGTAAGCCGTCATGGTTGAAAAATAGGTGCATAACGCTGCTGACAGTACAGATACGATCAGACTGTTTATCATACCCTGCCATACCGGAAGTGTTCCGTGTACCAGATTGTTCCAGTTTTCCAGCAGATGTGTGCTTGGCAGTGGTGTAAATCCGGCCTGCAGTTCACCGTTCGATCTGGTCGCATTAATGAACAGCACATAGAACCAGAACAGGCAGGCAAATGTAACAAGAATCAGGACTACATAAGCGATAAATCTTCTTGCATGGATTCCAAGTCCTTTTTTCAGATTTTTATTTTCGTTCATAATAACACCTCACCTTTCTATTCTACTCATGCTTTTCTCTTATCGTTTCCAGTTACCTTAAAGACAATAAGACTTAAAATTGCGGTGATGATGAACAGGATTACGGATACTGCACCAGCCATTCCGTAGTTCTTGCTGTACAGATGTTTATTTAAGAACATGATCAATGTCATGGTCGATCTCATTGGATCACCGGTACCATTGGTCAAAATCTGCGGTACATCGAATAACTGTAATCCACCGATCAGTGATGTGATCACAACATATACTAAAATCGGACGGAGCAGCGGTAATGTGATTTTGTAGAATACCTGTGTGGAAGTTGCGCCATCCACTTCTGCCGCTTCAAATAAAGAAGTATCGATACCCATCATACCTGCCATTAAAAGAATGGTCGTATTACCAAACCACATCAGGCAGTTCATAAGGGCGATCAGTCCTCTCGCACTTCCTGTGTTTGCCAAGAACTTATATGGCTCTGAAATAATTCCGATCTGCATTAAAATCGAGTTGATCGGTCCACCATCCGAGAACAGTGTAAAGAACAACATGGAAAATGCGGATGCCATGATCAGGTTTGGCAGATAGATCACGGTCTTGAAAAATCTGCTTCCTTTTAATTTCAAACGCACATCAGAAAACCATGCACCTAACAGTAATGACAAAATAATCTGTGGCACAAAACACATGATCCATAAAATCATGGTATTCTTTGCGTAAATCCAGATATCGCCCTGTGTAAACAGCGTTTTGTAGTTCTCCAGTCCCACAAAGTTAGGTCCGATCTGTGTCAGACCCGATAAATAATTTTCAAAAAAGCTGTTATAAATGGTATTAAACAGTGGTATAAGCTGGAATACAACATACACCAGAATAAAAGGAATCAGAAAAATGTAACCCCATTTGTTATATCTGACTGCTTTACTGCTTTTCTTCTTCATAACGCCTCTTGCCCCCTTCTTTTTATTTTTCACAGAGTTCACAGCATCCCTTCACGGACATCTTTTTGTGCAAATCTGCTGTCGGCTCTGCGCTTTACGCCGCTGACTGCTTTCTCTCCGTCCGGAGATAGGTATAAAGATAGCCGCACCCGCCGGTCTGGCAGGCGCGGCTTATTATTTTAGTATGTTAAGTCCGGATATTTCTCAACAACTGCTTTGTAGAATAAGTCAAGTGCATCATCAAGTGAAGCATTGCCTTCAAAGTAGTTCTTCATAGCGTTCTGGAACTCTTCGTTACATCCCTGATCGTATGCAGAAAGGTTGCTTAAATCAAGTTTTTCTACACTTGCACAGTACATAGACAATGGGTTCTGTCCGCCTAATACTTTACTCTGGTAGCTTGTATCTGCTGCCATTGCTTCCATAGCTGGTTTATTGTTAACGAAGTCATCATCTTTTACTACGATATCTTTCATGATCGTCTCGTCTGTTGTCATCTTTAAGATGATATCTTTTACAAGACCTGCGTTATCTGTACCTGTTGCTCCACAGATCCATGTACCGCCCCAATAGAATCCCTGAGGTCCTGGTGTAGCGCCCCATCCACCGTTGTAACCGATAGATCCTTCGGTGTCGGCTGCCATAGAGAAGTTCACGAACCATGCCGGTCCAAAGTAGCAGAATACTTTTCCTTCCGGATAGAAACCTTTCTTCCAGTCATCGCCCCAGAGTTCATATGTCTCTGTCTCGCCTGCATCATAAAGCTCTTTTGAATCAGATACCCATTTCATAATGTTATCATCAATATTGATCTTGCCATCTTCTACCCATTTAGAAGTAACGTTGTTAGAGTATACACGGTAAGTATCATTGACAGAAGATGTCATCTTGTATCCGGCAGCTTTCATTGTCTCTGCTGTATCATTGAAAGTATCCCAGTCTGAAACATATTTCTGAACTTCGTCAGGATCGTCTGTTCCAAGAACTTCTTTTGCTGCATCACGGTTATAGAATAATACGCCCGGGCAGCCCTGCCATGAAACACCTTTTAATACACCGTTAGAATCTGTAACGATATCTTTTGTATACTGATACTGGTTTGCAAGGTCTGCATCTGTAATTCCAAGATCTGCGATCGGCATTGTATAATCTGTATCGACATATTTCAGTGCGTAGTCAGCTTCTACTAAGAATAAGTCAATCTTGTCATCGGCTGCTGCTGATTCCTGTTTTAATAATGTTGCATCCAGATTGTTCTGATATGCGTTGTCATCACTTGGTGTGATGTTCCATTTTACGGTAACATCCCCAATCTTACCAGTTGTGGCATCCACTTCCTCATATCCAGGATAGTGATCTGTCAGACGGCTCTTAAACTCTTCATTCCAGCAATAAATGTTGAAAACTTTTCCCTCATCACCTGTTGTATCTGTCTCCGCTGCATCAGATCCAGATTCTGTTGCCGGTGCTGCTGCACCTGAGTTGCTGTTGTCTGCGGATGTTGTGTCTGATGACCCACCACATCCTGCTACCATAGTTGCTACCATGGATACACATAATAATGCGCTAATGATTTTCTTTTTCATAGAAAACCCTCCTCCTTAATTTTTTGGCTTCCGCCTTGTTTACATTGTTATTTTTGTTCCGGAATCTTTCCTACCGATTGTCCCGGTATGAGGATTCCTTCTATAACGACTCTCTCTAAGAGAGTTGTTTTTGGTTTTTCAATGGAACCGATCAGCCGTTTTGCAGCCTCTCTGCCAATCTCTTCTGTGTCCTGCTTAATTGTGGTAAGCTTCGGATGCAAAAGCTGTGACATCCTTGTTCCGTCGTATCCTGCTACCGAAATGTCTTTTGGTATCCGAAGTCCCATCTCTATAATGACATTTCTTCCACCGATCAGTGCGGTGTCATCAGGATAAATGATACAGGTTGGCGGATTTTCCAGATTCAGAAGTTCCTTCGTCTGTTTTGCCGCTTCCTTTGTCTCCAGGTAACCTGCTGTACGGATGTACTCATCCGGGACTTCCAGCTTCAGTTCATCCATTGTCCGGTAAAAACTTGTCAACCGGTCTTTGGTAACTGCCGAACCATTCTGCTGTCCGTGGATGTAAGCGATCCTCCTGTGTCCCTGAGAATAAATATATCTGACCAGATCTTCCATGCCCTGAATGTTGTTCGAGCTGACCGCCGTGCAGTTGTGATGCAGGTAGTCAATGGTGACAACCGGTACTTCGCTATTCATCAGTTCCATGACACCAGGGTCGTTAAAATCCGCACACACAATTGCAACTCCTTCAAAATTCCGGTATTTGCAATGTTCCAGATAAGACATCTTCCGGTTTTCAAAACAGGTATTGATAAATGTAATGTCATAACCCTGCTTCTCCGCCTGAACTTTCAGACCATTTAATACTCCTGAAAAATATTCATGCTGTAAACCTCTTCCTGCTTCCTCTTCAAATAGAACTCCGAGGTTGTATGAATGGTTGGTCTTAAGTGATCTTGCTGCTGCATTCGGGAAATATCCTAATTGCTCTGCTACCGTCCGGATACGACTCTTTGTCTCTTCACTGATATCTTTTTGATCATTTAATGCCTTACTGACGGTGGCAGTTGATACTCCACACTTTTCGGCAATTGTTTTTAAAGATACCATTGAATCCTCCAGGTACTTCTTCCAGACTTTATTATGTATGACCTGTTGTCTAGTTACTTAAGTCTTTCGAAGTTTTTACTTAATCGTTTTCGCACTTTTAATATAGCTCTTATGCAAGTGGATTGCAATACTTTTTTGACATTTCGGCTAATTTTACATTTTTATTTCTGATTTTTTGTGCATTTTTTATGATTCTTTCTGTTTTTTAACAGTTTTTGCAGCAAAACCTTATACGTTTTCGTATTTCAAGCTTAATTATCCAGCTTAACCTTCTTTTGTTGCTTTCTTCTATATTAGGTTGTAATTTTTGTTAAAAGTGCTGTTTTTGCTTATTTCAAAGGATTTTTTGTTGATTTTTATAATTCTGCAAGATATAATTTTATATAAGGAATATTTACTTAATCGTTTTCGTTAAGTAATATGCAAAACAAGGAGGCCAAATCCTCTGCTCCTGTATGGACAGTCGCATTTTGCTTCGCAAAACAAGGAGGATTTATATGAAATTCGGATATTTCGATGATAATGCAAAAGAGTATGTCATCACTTCCCCAAAAACACCACTGCCTTGGATTAATTACCTCGGCTGTGAAGATTTCTTTTCATTAGTTTCAAACACATGCGGCGGCTACAGCTTTTATAAAGATGCAAAGCTGTTACGTCTTACCAGATACCGTTACAACAATGTTCCCGGAGACAGCAACGGACATTACTACTATATTAAAGAAGGAAATACCATCTGGAATCCGGGCTGGATGCCAACCAAGACTGATCTGGATTCCTATGAATGTCATCACGGTATCGGTTATTCCATTTTTAAAGGAAGCAAAAATGATCTTGCCGCAGAGCTGACAGACTTCGTTCCGATTGGAAGCACCTGCGAGATCAATAAGCTGACCATGACCAACCACAGTAAAGAAGAAAAACATTTTTCCATTTTTTCTTATGTAGAGTTCTGTCTCTGGAATGCAATGGACGATATGACAAACTTCCAGCGTAACTACTCCATCGGCGAGGTTGAAATCCATGGTTCCGCCATCTATCATAAAACCGAGTACCGGGAAAGAAGAAACCATTACGCTGTTTACTCCGTCAATGCTCCGATTGCCGGATTTGATACAAGTCGTGATGCATTTCTTGGTGCGTACGGTGAAAATTCGGCTCCTGACGTTGTCGTATCCGGCTCCTGCAAAAATTCTGTTGCAAGCGGCTGGGCTCCGGTCGGCAGCCATCAGTTAGATGTAACCCTTGCTCCGGGCGAATCCAGAACTTATGTATTTGTTCTCGGTTATGTGGAGAATCCGGCAGCAGAAAAATGGGTTGGCAGACCGGAAGATGGTATCATCAACCGCACTCCTGCTGAAAAATTATTAGAAAAATTCAACACAACAGAAAAAGCAGACCAGGCACTTGCTGATCTGAAAGCTTACTGGGAAAAACTGCTCAGCCATTTTACTGTTTCTTCCAAAGAGGAAAAGCTTGACCGCATGGTAAACATCTGGCATCAGTATCAGTGTATGGTAACCTTTAATATGAGCCGTTCTGCTTCCTATTACGAATCCGGCATCGGACGTGGAATGGGATTCCGTGATTCCTGTCAGGATCTTTTGGGCTTTGTTCATCTGATACCAGACCGCGCACGTCAGAGAATTTTAGACATTGCTTCCACACAGTTTGAAGATGGAAGCGCTTATCATCAGTACCAGCCACTTACAAAAAAAGGAAACTCGGACATTGGAAGCGGTTTTAACGATGATCCACTGTGGCTTATTGCCGGAACTGCCGCCTATATCAAAGAAACCGGCGACTACTCCATTCTGGATGAGCGCACACCTTATGATAATGATGATTCCAAAGCAACGGATCTTATGGAACACTTACGCAGATCCTTCCACTATACCATGGAACACCGTGGTCCACACAAACTTCCGCTGATCGGACGTGCTGACTGGAATGACTGTCTGAACTTAAACTGCTTCTCTACAGAGCCAGGCGAATCGTTCCAGACCTTTGGTCCATCGGAAGGGCCTAATGCAGAATCTGTTTTTATTGCCGGAATGTTTGTACGCTATGGAAAAGATTACGTGGAAATCTGCAGACACCGTGGCATGGCTGAGGAGGCTGCGCTTGCAGAAGAAGCCATTGCAGATATGGAAAAAACAGTTTTGGATGCCGGCTGGGACGGAGAGTGGTTCCTGCGTGCATACGATCATTATAAAAATAAAATCGGATCCAAAGAATGCGAAGATGGCAAGATTTACATTGAGCCACAGGGCTTCTGTGTCATGGCAGAGATTGGCTTAAAAGAAGGCAACTGCTTAAAAGCAATGGAATCTGTTGAAAAATATCTGGATACCAAATACGGTATTGTATTATTGCAGCCACCTTATCACAGATATCATGTTGAGCTCGGTGAAATCTCTTCTTATCCACCAGGATACAAAGAGAATGCCGGTATTTTCTGTCACAACAACCCATGGATCTCCATTGCAGAAACCGTTGTTGGCCGTGGAAACCGTGCATGGCAGGTCTACACAAGAACCTGTCCGGCATATATCGAAGATATCAGTGAAATTCATCGCACAGAGCCATATGTATACTCCCAGATGATTGCCGGTAAAGACGCTCCAAACTTCGGAGAGGCAAAAAATAGCTGGCTGACCGGTACTGCTGCATGGACATTCTTAAATGCTTCCCAGTATATCCTCGGTATCCGCCCGGATTATGACGGTTTGATCGTAGATCCCTGCATCCCTTCCTTTATGGACGGCTTCACCGCCAAACGTGATTTCCGTGGCACGACTTACCACATTGAGGTTGAAAACCCGAATCATGTAGAAAAAGGTGTTGCTTCCGTTACGGTGGATGGCAATGCAATTGAGGGTAATCTCATTCCTGTGGATGCAGCAAAAAAAGAAGTGCACGTCAAAGTAATTATGGGTTAACCGGAGTTTAATTAGCGTAGTGTCGCAGATTCTGTGGTGCTTTTATAGGGCGTGAAGGGCAGATATAAGCGTCCTCTCACAAGTCGTGATTTTATAGGTTTATGAAAAGAAAAACGGTACAGACGAAA
>OGZH01001352.1_pt1 | contig 15292 bp, 10 predicted proteins | sample 1576741 | NCBI WGS metagenome assembly OGZH01 (sample SAMEA3541560, study PRJEB24748) | human gut metagenome | biome: human gut; feature: human-associated habitat; material: faeces | place: China | collected 2012 | reverse complement strand
TGTCGCCCTATATCCGGGGCGTGCAGCAGAACGGCGTGGCTGCCTGCGTGAAACACTTCGCCTTGAACAACCACGAAGTGAACCGCCACACCACCAACGTCATCGTGGACGACCGTGCTCTTTATGAAATCTATCTGCCTGCTTTCAAGATGGCCGTGCAGGAAGGCGGAGCGTGGAGCATCATGGGTGCCTACAACCTATACAAAGGCCAACATCTTTGTCACAACCAATACACATTGAACGATATATTGAAGGGCGAATGGGGATTCGACGGCGTAGTCATTTCCGACTGGGGCGGCACGCACGATACCCGGCAAGCCATCACCAACGGGCTGGATATGGAATTCGGCAGTTGGACCAACGGGCTCTCGAACGGTGCCAGCAACGCATACGATAACTATTATCTGGCAAATCCCTATCTGAACCTCATCCGCGAAGGTAAGGTAGGTACCACGGAACTGGACGACAAGGTACGCCGCATTCTGCGCCTTATCTTCCGTACGGTGATGAACCCCGACCGTCCGTGGGGAAGCATGCTCTCTCCGGAACATTACGAGGCTGCCCGCCGCATCGGTGAGGAGGGCATCGTACTGTTGCAGAACAAGGGCAATGTGCTCCCGATAGACTTGAACCGGGCTAAAAAGATTCTTGTAGTGGGCGAGAATGCCATCAAGATGATGACCGTAGGCGGTGGTAGTTCTTCCCTGAAGGTACAGCGCGAACTCTCTCCGTTGGACGGCATCAAGCAGCGTGTGGCCGGCAAGGCCGAGGTGGTCTATGCCCGTGGCTACGTGGGCGATGCAAGCGGTGAATACAACGGGGTGGTGACCGGACAGAATCTGAAGGATGACCGTACTCCCGAAGAGCTGATAGCCGAAGCCGTGAAAGAGGCCCGGGATGCCGATTATGTCATCTTCATCGGTGGCCTGAACAAGAGTAACGGCCAGGACTGCGAGGACTCCGACCGTGAGGGTCTGGGCTTGTCCTACGGTCAGGATGCCGTTATCTCCGCACTGGCCGGGGCGAACAAGAATCTGATTGTCGTCAACATCTCCGGCAACGCCATTGCCATGCCGTGGGTGAACGAGGTGCCTGCCATCGTGCAGGACTGGTATCTGGGTTCCGAAGCCGGCAGCTCCCTTGCCGCCATCCTCATGGGCGATGTCAATCCCAGCGGCAAGCTTCCCTTCACCTTCCCCGTGAAGCTGGAGGACTGTCCGGCTCACAGCCTGGGCGAATATACCGGCAAACGGAGCAAGGACATCATCGACATCAAGTATAATGAAAGCATCTTCGTGGGCTACCGTTGGGCCGATAAGCAGAAGAAGGTGAAACCGTTGTTCCCCTTCGGCCACGGTTTGAGCTATACCACTTTCGAATATGGCAAGCCGACGGCCGACAGCAAGACCATGCAGGCCGACGGTACGCTGACCGTGAAGGTTTCTGTAAAGAATACCGGAGCGCGCGAAGGGCAGGAAGTTGTCCAACTGTACATCAGTGACAAGAAGTCCTCTCTGCCTCGTCCCGTCAAGGAACTGAAAGGTTTCCAAAAGGTGAAACTGGCTCCGGGCGAAACAAAGGAAGTCACATTTACCATTGATAAGGAGGCTCTTAGCTTCTTCGATGACACCCAGCACGCTTGGGTGGCCGAGCCGGGCAAGTTCGAGGCTGTCATAGCAGCTTCGGCAGCCGATGTGAAGGGAACGGTTCCTTTTGAATTGAAATGATGTAGGAAAATAAAGTTTCCTTTTAGGTTATTATCAAAGATAGTGTAGATGGAGGGTGTGGCCGTGAGGTTGCACCCTTTCTTTGTACTCTTTACAAGCCAATATGTTTTCTTATATTTCTGAGTTTCTTCGGGTTGGCTAAGGAAGATGCAGATATGCTGGATGTTTAGAGTCAAAGCAGTGATGTTTTGTAGTAATGGGTGAGTTTTTACCGCCGTGTTTGGGCAGATCTTCATCTTTTATATTTATTTTTGCAGAAATCAATGTTTAATAAAAACTATCATGAAGAAGTATTTAGCAGAAATGATCGGGACAATGGTTCTTGTCCTGATGGGATGTGGTAGTGCTGTCTTTGCCGGAAGTGCGGCGGGGGCGGTTAGTGCAGGTGTCGGAACGCTGGGAGTGGCTTTTGCTTTCGGCTTGTCCGTTGTGGCGATGGCATACGCTATCGGAGGAATCTCGGGCTGTCATATTAATCCTGCCATTACCCTGGGCGTTCTGTTGTCCGGCAGGATGAGCGGGAAAGATGCAGCCATGTATATGGTGTTTCAGGTTATCGGGGCGGTTATCGGTTCTGCCATTCTTTATGCATTGGTGTCTACGGGCGCTCATGGTGGTCCTACGGCTACCGGTTCCAATGGGTTTGCTGACGGAATGATGTTGCAGGCATTCATTGCAGAGGCTGTGTTCACGTTTATCTTTGTGCTGGTTGTGTTAGGTTCTACTGATTCCGAGAAGGGGGCGGGTAATCTTGCAGGATTGGCCATTGGTCTTACGTTGGTATTAGTGCACATTGTTTGTATTCCTGTTACGGGAACTTCTGTCAATCCTGCCCGTAGCATCGGTCCGGCACTGTTCCAGGGTGGCGAGGCTCTCTCTCAGTTGTGGCTGTTCATTGTAGCTCCGTTTGTGGGTGCTGCGCTGAGTGCCGTTGTATGGAAAGTGCTTGCTGCAAAAGAAGGTAAATAAATGTCGGCAGACAGTGCCTTAAGAAGAGGCGGCTGATGGCAGAAAACTTATAAAGGGAAGCCCTCCGTCCGAAACTTCAAAGTTTCGGACGGAGGGCTTCCTGTTCTTTCCTTATGCTTGCTATATCTTGTGCCTTATTCGTACAGCGATTTGGCTATACCCATTTCCAGTCCACGAAGCTCTGCCAGTCCGCGCAGACGGCCGATACAGGAATAGCCGGGATTGGTTTTCTTCTTCAAGTCGTCTACCATCTGGTGTCCGTGGTCGGGTCGCATCGGGATAGAGACACCACGGCGTTGTTGCAGTTCAAGGAAGGCTTTCATCACGTGATACATGTCCACGTCTCCTTCCAGGTGGTTGGCTTCGTAGAAATTGCCTTCGGCGTCGCGTTGTGTACTGCGCAGATGGACAAAGTTGATGCGGTCGGCAAATTGCTGCATGATGGCTGCACAATCGTTGGCGCTGCTTACACCGAGCGAACCGGTGCAGAGGCAAAGGCCATTGCTCTTGTTGGGGACAGCGTCAATCAGTGTCTGAAAGTCGGCAGCGCAACTCATGATACGTGGCAGGCCAAGGATGGAGCACGGTGGGTCGTCCGGATGGATAACGAGCATGACACCTGCTTCGTCGGCTACCGGAGTGATTTCTTGCAGGAAATAGATCAGGTTGGCACGCAGGCGTTCCGGAGTGATGCCCTTGTAGCGGTCCAGTTCCTGTTGGAACTGTTCCAGGGTGAAGCTTTCTTCTGAGCCGGGAAGTCCGGCAATCATGTTGCGTACAAGCAGTTGTTTGTCTGCCTCTGTCATCTGTTCGAAGCGGGCACGGGCTTTGGCCTTTTCTTCATCGGTGTATTCGCCTTCTGCACCGGGACGACGTAGCAGGAAGAGGTCGAAGGCGATGAAAGCGGCACGTTCAAAGCGGAGGGCACGACTGCCGTCGGGTAGTTCGTAGGCGAGGTCGGTACGTGTCCAGTCCAGTACGGGCATAAAGTTGTAGGTGACAATGTGAATGCCGCATTTGCCCAGGTTACGCAAGCTCTCTTTATAGTTGTCGATATACTTCTGGAAGTCTCCGGTTTGGGTCTTGATATGTTCGTGTACGGGTACACTTTCTACTACAGACCAGCGCAGACCGACGGCTTCAATTATTTCTTTCCGTTTCTTGATTTCCTCTACTGTCCATATTTCCCCGTTTGGAATATGATGCAAGGCGTTTACAATGCCGGTAGCCCCGGCTTGTTTGATGTCCCAAAGGCTTACCGGGTCGTTGGGACCGTACCAGCGCCAGGTTTGTTCACAAAGAATCATGTTATTTATTGTTTGATGATTTGCAATTTACTATTTACATGGCGAATGCGTTGAACCCTCCGTCCACTACAGCCACCGTACCGGTGACAAAGCTGGAAGCATCGCTGATGAGGTATTGGATGGTTCCGCAAAGCTCTTCTGCACGGCCCATACGTCCGAAGGGAGTTTGGCGAATCACATCTTGCCCACGTTCCGTGTAGCTTCCATCCGGGTTCGTCAGCAGGGCACGGTTCTGCTCTGTGAGGAAAAATCCGGGTGCGATGGCATTTACACGAATACCTTCACCAAACTTCTTGGCAACTTCCGTAGCCATGAAGGCTGTAAAATTGGAGATACCGGCTTTTGCGGCAGCATATCCGGCTACACGCGTCATGGGGCGGAAAGCAGCCATGCTGGAGAAGTTGACAATAGCACCTGCCTTCTGCTCCACCATCGGTTTGAGGAAGACTTGTGTAGGCAGTACGGTACCGGTCAGGTTTAATTCAAGCACCCGTTGGAACTCTTCTATCTTCAAATCGAAGAAAGTGCCCGTGGGCGCGATGGTGGCGCCCGGCATATTTCCGCCGGCTGCATTCAGCAGGGCATCTATGCGGCCATAGGCTTTCAGGATGTCAGCCAAGTTCTGTTCCAGTAGTTCACGGTTCATCACGTCGGTTGTCAGGAACATGGCTTCTCCACCGTTTGCCTTGATTTCTCCGGCAATGGCGTCCCCTATTTCTGCCTTGCGTCCCAAAATGACGACCTTTGCACCTTCTTCTGCCAGATGAAAGGCGATGGCTTTCCCCAATACTCCTGTTCCGCCGGTTATGACCACTACTTTGTCTTTAATGTCAAATAAGTTTTTCATGATTCGTTCATTTAAAAATTATGTTGTGTTTTATTTGATTAGCGTTGCAAAAATACGGAATAATCCGTTGTGCTGCACTTGCAATCGTACAAAAAAGATGTATTTATCATCAATACTTCGTTAAATTTCATGCTGCATCAGCAGCGAATCCAAATATTTCATTCACTATCTCATGATTTAATTGCGTGTTCGGGTTATTCTCGAACACGTCAATAATTCTTTGGGCGTAGTATGCGTTGATAATCAGAGCTTTAAGCCTCCAGATAGAGAGATTGTATTCACTGCACATTATTTTCGCAACATTCACGGCTGTAAATGAGGAGTTGAACGCAAAATCAAGTTTTCTCGTGTCACGCGCCTGAGAGTCAGTAAGTCCTACAAACTGTTTTGCGTCACGGAAACAGAACTCAATCTGAAAGCGTGTACAGTAATACTCCATGACATCACGTCCGCTCATGCTTTCATCTGTAGAGAAATACAACCGATGTCCGCCCTTTGGCAAAATGTGTATGACAAGTGATATTTTTCGATGTAGGGACTTGCACCATGCTTTCAAGGCATACACTTGTCCATTAGACTCGTCCGTGTCAAGTATCGCAACCTTGGATTTGTCTATGTTTTTGAAGTCTATCTTCTCACCTTTTACACGTGGACGCCCGGGTTTGCCTGTAGGATCGCCTTCCCACAGATAATACAATGCAGCATCATGCCGAAGACGGCTTACCACATTAAAACCTATTCCAAGCATATTGTCTATAAATGGCTTCTTTGAAAATGCAGAGTCTGCGACAAGAACATTTGTAATACGTTGTAGTATTTGTTTGTTGTCTGATAATGCCTTGGCATACCAATCGTATAGACTCATGTCGTTATTCTCTTTGTCCTTGGCTAATGTTGTTTGTATGGCCTTTAACATCATGCATTCGTGTAGGTCAACATCGATAACACCTATTCCAAGAATCTCAAGACCTCTCTTGACAGCACCTGCACACCCTGACCAAAACAAACCCATGTACGGAGTACACTTGCCAGACTTTTTGATGTAGCTTGGGTCAATGGCTATAGCATTGCGTCCCTTTCCTTTTTTGAAAGCGTAAGCGCTTAGCCACATGTTCATCTCAAGCCAGTCAACGCTACGTTCGGCGGTCTGCCTATAACATTGTTCACCACGTTTACCATAGCGTCCCATTTGGGTAAAATTCACTTTCCTAGGTATTACCATCAAAAGAAATAGCATCTCCATGATGTTTGATTGGATACTTTTGTTTAACTTCGCCCCACCACAGAATAAAAATGCTGCTTTGCAGAGCTCCATATATCGGCTTATCAAGTTGGTTATCAGCATAACTTTATGTTTGTTTTTCACTTATAAAGTTATTGAAAATCAGCAAGATAGCCGATTTTTAGATGTTATATCTTGTTACATAAATCATTTGTTTTCTATTTGTTACGTCCTATCTTATTCGCGATACTTTCTGTGGCTTGCTTCTAACCTTGTGTTCCTACGAAAAATTTAACGGACTATTGTATTTTGACACACCCTCTTCAGGATTGCAGCGGTGGATTTCCCGAGTATCATTTCAAAGGGGATATGTTTGACGTGATAGCCAATCGTGGGGGAACTTTGGAGAACGGTACCAAACACTTCCTTGACGGTAACTGGGATTTGGTCATAGCCCATCCACCCTGCACTTTTCTTGCTGTCTCGGGTGCAAGATGGTATTATCACCCCGACGATAAGAACCTTCCGACAGAACAGAGAAGACCCCATCCGAAGTTCCCCGACAGAGCCAAAGACCGTGAAGAAGCAGTTCAGTTCTTCATGGATGTTTCAAGGATTGGAGTGAATAAACTAGCTATTGAAAATCCAGTAGGCATTATGAGCAGCCGGTGGAGAAAACCTGACCAGATTATAGAGCCTTGGATGTTCGGTCATGAAGCAAGCAAGAAGACCTGTCTGTGGTTGAAGAACCTGCCTCTCCTGGTACCTACAAATATAGTAGGGAAAGGTGAGGTACTGACATTCAGGAACGGTAACCGGATGCAGAAATGGACCTCCGATATATTCTTCTCGGGTGTGTCGCCTGAAGAAAGGAGAAAACTGAGAAGCAAGACTTTCCCCGGGATAGCGGATGCGATGGCTAATCAGTGGGGAGGAAAAATGGCAGCATAATTGCACTATAATGTATGAATCAAAACAAGAACAAATAACAAGATGGCACAATATTTCAGAATAGCGACAAAGGACTTCTGCAACACACTCAAACCCGGCTCTTTCACGGGAGATACGATGATGTGTCCTACAAGAAGTCAGATTGAATCGGCCGGGTTGCATATAAAGAAAGGCTACACCTATGCGGCCGACCAGCTTGTTCCCGAAGACCATATCGAGCGTCTTGACTGGGAATATACTTTCTCCGTGACTCCTACGACAGCTACCATATCCGCGGCGGGAGGTTCACGGAAATTCACGGTGACCTCGTATAAGAGACAGTACAGTTACAGTAATGCGGGCAACCGTATCTATGTGGAGGGGTCACAGACAGACGTGGCTTATACCTCTAGTAACAATCAAACGGTAGGTTCCGGAACATGGACCGCCGCGAGTGATACTATCAGTTATGGAGCAAATACCGGATCGACACAGCCAAGCGGTACTATTACATGGACCCAATCCGAATCTTTCGGTTCTGATCCCAAGAAAACAGCTACCGCAACTCATAAACAAAATGCGGATTCTATCAAACCGGATGGAGATGGTTATGGCAATCCAAGAATCAGATCTTTCAGCTATCCTACGGTTATCCCGGCCGCCGGAGGTAGTTCATTACCCGGTTACTCCTACGAACAGACTGTATATTGGGTATCCGGAAAAACCACGACACTCACATCCGGCGGGACTCCGACATTTAATAGAATCTCTGGGACAGCAACCGTAAATTCCTCGAGTGGTTTGGCCGATATTGGATCTAAAGGTACAACTGTATCGAGTCAAACTACTGTGGCTACTGTCTCACTGACTATCACGATGAACGGTAAATCCAGCCCAGTATCAAACGCTGATGTCAGTCAGGCTGAGAATAGGATTGAAAAAACATCCTGGAACCCCTGGAACGTGTCTGTCAGCGCTGATAGAACAAATTTCCCCAGGGAGGGTGGTACTACAACAGTAAGGGCAAGTGCGACAAGAACCGGTACACATACTTGGAGTTCGGGTTCAACATCTTCAGCAAATGATACGGGAACTCCTTCACTGAGTTTGTCCGATACTTCCGGTTTCTCCTTATCATCCGGCTCTGGAACTTCTGTAACATTAACGGTATCAGTTAACAATGGTGCGGAAAGAAGCACCAGAATTACGGCATCTTATGGAGGAGCTATTGATTGGGTTGAAATTGATCAGGAAGCAGGTGTTCTTAGTCAAAGTGATACTCAGACAGTCTATGGCATTTCTACAACTCCTACATCATTAAATTGGGATTATGGCAGTACGTCCGGAAAGTCCTTCTCGGTAACGTCAAGAGCCCAGGATCAAATAAGATATAGATATTCATATGATGGAGGTAGTACCTGGGGAGATTGGGGAAACTGGCAGAATAATGGAAGTTCATATTCTGCATCCTATAATTCATCAATAACTTCAGGAAGCTCTTATTTCTCTATCTCAGGTAATACAGTGACTCCTGAAGGAAGTAACACAACATTCAGTGCAAATACCGGTACTGTTACAGTTTCCAATGCCGGAGATACAGCTTACGTCTCATTAAGTCAGGATGGTGCACCGGCTGATTATGATTACAGAATATCAATTTCTCCAATTTCTCATAATTTCTCATCCAGTGCAGGTTCCCACGATTTTACTGTAACTGTTGAACAAAGGTCCAAACCGGTAACATCTTCTTCTTGGGGTTCTTGGAGTACAATAGGAAATAATTACAGTTCTTCCATTAGTGGAGCAGGATTTTCCAGATCACAAAGTGGAGGTACAGTCACTGTCAATGTAACTTCCAATACAAGCACTACATCCGGAAGAAGCGGAACCCTGACAGTTACCTGTGACTATACTTCCGATCTTACCGGAACAAAACCATCAGCATCTGCCAGTTTAACTCAAGATAGGTATGTAGATATAACTACAAAAACTGAATATCAGTATGAATTTTCCGTAAGTCCTGCCTCATTAAGTTTCAGCGCAGATGGTGGAACGCAGTCTGTAACAGTTACTTCCAGGAGACGACCGGTTACATTGACTTATACCAATGGGAGTCTGACTGATGAAAGTGCAGGTTCCTGGTCTACTTGGTCAAGTTATTCCGGAAGAATAAGTAGTGGAACTGGATTTTCTGTTTCAGGAACTTCTGTAACAGCAGGTGCGAATAGCAGTACATCAAGTCGAGAGGGTAATTTGGAATTGACACAGACACAAACATCTGATTATAGTGGTTCTACTAGTAGTTATAAGTCAGACTCTGCCAACATAAACGTCCCTTTGGAACAGATGGGTGCAGATATCAAGTCCGTCAACTTCATACATCTGAGTTACAGCTGGCAAAGCAAGGATGGTGCCTATGACATTTACAGCGTATATGCATCCGCCAGTTATAAAGTCGCCTCCACTGTCATCGTGGAATGCAGGCTCACCTACGGTTCCTCCCTCGGGGCGGGTGCGGAGAACTACGCTTTCACGATATCCTCCGGAAGTACGACATCGTCAGCCCGGAAATGCTATACTTTCGCCGGGGACTATCCGGGTGTGGTATCCGGAACCGGCAGTGTCAGGCCTTCAGAGGATGAAACCTACCGCTACTCCTTCCTGGAGTAGACTCTGTAGGAATCCGGCAGTGATACTGTCTCCTTATGTCAGGTAATAGCGGATGCGATGGCCGATCAGTGGGGAGGAAAGATTATAGCAGCATAGATAATAACAACAAACACAATGGGTTAACTATGAAAAGTACAATATATACTACAATCGGAGCGTCCAACCACTCTGATACAACAAGGGAGGAACATGATTTTTATGCTACATTCCCTGAAGCCATAGACAGGTTATTCGAGGTGGAGAAGTTTCCTGATACTATATGGGAACCTGCCTGTGGAATGGGGCACCTGTCTAAAAGGATGATAGAATTAGGCAAGGAGGTTTATTCCACTGACCTGATGAACCGAGGTTATGGTACCGGTGGCGTTGATTTCCTGAAAGCCACCGAAAACCCTTATGGAGCTATCATTACCAAACCTCCTTATAAGATAGCCCTGGAATTTATAGAGAAAGCCTTGGATATATCGGATGAAGGAACCAAAGCAGCCATGTTCCTGAAGCTGACATTCTTGGAGGGAAAAAGACGTAAACCGTTCTTTCAGACCAATCCGCCACGAAAAATCCATGTCTTTTCTTCCCGTGCTGTTGTTGCCAAAGGTGGGGATTTTACAGCAGCTCAGGCAAATGGGAATGCTATCGCCTATGCCCGGTTTGTTTGGGAAAAAGGTTATAAGGGAGATACTGTAGTGGGTTGGATCAACTGAAATACGGCGTAGGGAAACGATACATTCCGGAACTGACAAATATAACGGTTATGACGGAATGGTGTGTTCCCGCTGGATAAAAAGTAGTAATTAACAAATATATGATTCCTATTCACACCACACATACCGTTCAGCAGATGGTAGTTCTCAATTACGACACAAACAGCGATAGAACTTATTCATTAAAGGGGGAGAGCTAGTTCTTAGTAGATTGGTTGTAAACCACACATCCCCCTTATAATACATATCCCCAAAACTCCGTTGACATATCTTCAATTCCACGTCTTTTCAAAATCCAGGTATCATAAATATAACTGTCCAGCCCCCATTTCTTTTACCCATCGCATAATACAAGTATTGCAGTTGCACCTGCCAGCAGAGTGTTTTTCAGTTTGGTTGATTTCAACATAACGCCTGTGTCCTTTATTTATAGAGAGGTCCGTAATTCTTGCAAGCCCTATAGTCACTGCCTTCCATATCCTCGCCAAAAGCGGTCCATGCACTGGGACGGAAAATATCTTCCTCAGAAACATTGTGCATGCATACTGGAATACGAAGCATGGAAGCCAGAGTAATCAAGTCAGCACCGATATGACCATAACTGATAGCGCCATGATTAGCCCCCCAGTTATTCATAACGGTATATACATCACGGAAATACCCCTTACCTGTCAGACGTGGAGCGAAGAAAGTGGAAGGCCATGTACGGTCAGTACGTTCATTGATAGCCTTGAAAACATCCTTATCCAAATTTACTGTCCAGCCTTCGGCAATCTGCAATACCGGACCTTGACCTTTTACGAGATTCAAACGGCACATTGTTACCGGCATTTCACCACGAGTCAGGAACTGGGAAGAATAACCACCGCCACGCATATATTCGCGACTGGCCGGATGCCACTTGGTCGCAGAAAGACAAGCTTCCACTTCCTCTTCCGTAATTTCCCAGAAAGGCTTCATTACCGGTTTATTGTCACGTGTCTGACAGCCTGTTCCATCAAGCGTACAAGAGCCGGAGTTGATCAGGTGAATGAAACCGTTTGCCGCCTTACCTTCCAATTTCTTACCCGTTACCCGTTCTATGGCATTCGGACTCCAATAAGTACGCACATCCGCAAATATCTGTGCAGTATTGGTCAATAGATGATTGAAGAGCATTGAAGTACAATTCAACGTATCATTTTCCGTAGCGAAAGTAAATGCTTCACGGATACCGTTCCAATCGAAAGAAGTATTCAGTATAGCTTCTGAAAAATCACCGTCAGGCTTATAATCCGTCCACTGGCGCTGTCCCTGGAAACCCGCGGCAATCGCATTGTGTCCCATTGACTCTTCCTTGAACCCCATTTCAGCCAATTTCGGATTGCCAATCATCATATCACGGAAAATAAGGGTCATTTTTACCACGTATTCCCAACGGGCATCTTTCTCTTCACGGGAATATACTAGATGTTCCGGATTAAAGTCTGTCCCTTCATTACTCTTGCAATACTTTTCTGTCCATGCCATGGCACGTGCGAACTCTTCATGGTCATAAATGCCCAACTGGACACGACGTTCTATCTCACTGGCATCCACATACTCATTACGCATGCCCAAATACTCCTGGAAGAAATCAGGATTGGGAATAGAGCCTGCAATGCCCATGGATACACTGCCGATTGAAAGATAGGATTTCCCCTTCATTGTAGCCACAGCTATACCTGCACGGGCAAAACGCAACAATTTTTCCTGTACATCTTCCGGTATCTCCATATTGGTCACCTCCTGTACATCACGTCCGTAAATGCCAAAAGTAGGCAATCCCTTCTGTGTATGGCTTGCCAATGCTGAAGCCAGGTAAACCGCACCCGGACGTTCTGTACCATTAAAGCCCCAGATGGCTTTTGGCATTTCTCCGTCCATATCAATAGTTTCGAATCCATAACACCAGCAAGGAGTTACAGAAAGTACAACACCGACTCCACTATTACGGAATTTTTCAGCCGCCATGGCAGCTTCAGCCACTCCACCAATAGTTGTATCTGCAATGACGCACTCTACGGAAGTGCCGTCACTATGACGTAAGACAGAAGAATAAAGCTCGGCCACTTTATGGGCCATGGCCATAGTCATATCCTCCAATGACTCACGGATACCTCCACGACGACCGTCAATAATAGGTCTGATACCAATTTTCGGCTTTCCACCGATTAATCTTGAATTTCTCATGGTTCAACTGATTTTATTGAGATTAATATAAAAATTAACTAAATCGATTAAGCTATCATGTAAAAAAAACAGCTCTCCTAAGGAGCCATTTCAATAAATTCTCCCTCGGCAAGCACAGACTGCACTGTATTACCGTTAATAATGATATCTATCAGTATTTCAAGTGCTTTCTGTACTAAAACATCTATAGGCTGCTGAATATAGGATATAGGGGCATCAAAAAAGTCAAATACCGGATTACCGTCAAAACCCACTAAACCTATTTTACCAATAATTCCCTCTCCCATGTCCTTTATTGTATATAAACAAGCCAATGAAATCATGTTGGTGGCAAAAAGAAAAGCGTCTACACCGCCATCAATCATTTTAGGCAACAAACGGTCTGCGGACTTTCTGGGAGCATCCTGCCTCAAAAAGGCCACGTTAGCCAAGTTTCTCTTACCGGCTTCATCCATAGCCTTTTTATAACCACGGATACGCTCTTTCATATGGATAAGGTTGACATCATAAGCCACCATACAAGGAGCGTTATAGCCTGCATTCAAAAGATGTTTGGTTGATATATAGGAAGCATTGAAGTTATTCAACGCCACATAGCTGACATTGATTTCCGGAAAATAGCGGTCGAACAAAACAATAGGGATATTATTGTTCACAAGTGAAGCGATGGATTTCTCAGAATTGTCACAAGGAACAATGATGAGTCCATCTACCCCTTTATTAATAAGGTTACTAACAACACGGGTCATCTTATCCTTATCCTCATCTGAACTTCCAAAAAGTACGGTATATCCCCGTTTGGTTGCCTCATCTTCCAATACACGCGCTAATTGAGAAAAAAATGGGTTGGAAATATCAGAAACCACTAATCCTATTGTTTTTGTTTTGCCACTACGAAGACTTTTGGCCGCAAGATTAGGCTGGTAGTTCATTTCATTGGCAATTTTCAATATGCGTTGGGCAGTTTCTTCTCCCACGCGATACTCTTTCTTTTTCCCATTCAAAACGAACGAAACCAATGCTGTTGAAACGCCTGCAGCTTCAGCAATATCCTTCAGCGATATTTTTTTTAGTGACGACATATATTTGTGTAACGTTTTTGCTATATAATAGTATTATACTTTTAGGTTACCTCTTGAATCAGTAGCACTTATCGTATTCTCACGATGCAAATATAAACATAAAAATTAAATCTGCAAATTATTTTGCTAATTCGTTATAACATTTTTATATTTGCAGTACCAAATCATGCTAAAAACGATATGAACTACCATAAACGACACATAAAAATTAATTTTAAACTTTTAAAATCATGAAAACCAAGATTCTATTTACACTTTTATTCTTTGCATGCAGAATACACTACCTTTATGGACAGACTAACCTACAAATAGCTCCGGAAACTTTAGCAACTCCGGAAAAAAATGGAATATGGTTACAACCTGCTCAAAATACAAAAGCACAACCCATTTGGGGATTTGCAAATGGTATCCGAATAGGAATTGCTCCATTAGGAGGTCCACGTGGGCTAATTCGTATCTATACACCTTATTTAGAACATGATGAATTTGTTGTTACCAATTTCATTGCTTTTGAACCAATTGATAAAGCAAAAAATAATAGGGGGCTCTCAGAATTGGAATGGAGTCAACTTGATAATGTTCGTGGAAAACGTTTTTGGAGTGGGAATACTCCTGAAGCTCCCTCATTCCCAAATCAATATTATCCAGCTCACGGAGTAATAGCAAAGGAAAATGGAGTTGAAACACTTACTGTGTATTTCTTTTGTGAAACTTTTGATAATGGTGCGGATATCTATGTCCGGACTAAATTCACAGAAGGAAAGCCTTATGAGTTTGAATTAACTACGTATACCACGGAAGAGTCAGATGAGCTAAATCGTTTTATACTCACAGCTACTATGGGAAACAAAGCAAGACTTAGGACATTACATCTCGCAGATGGTAAAACGAAAGAAGCCGGCCAATTATGGCCGAGCTATAAAGATTCTAATTTCACAGAACATAACCATACTCCAGTGGCAGAAATGATAAAAGATAAAAATGGAGGTGTATGGTTTATAGCGTCACCTGATGAGAAAGACCCTACAAAAGCTGTATATGCTGAAGATACACATACACATTGGAAATATACTGGTAAAAAAGCAACGCAATATTGGTATTGTTCCAATCCAAGTAATGAGTTAGAAGGAGTTGTGAATGGTCGTTATACTTATTGGGCAAGTAAATCTCCGATACCTGGTGGTATCGCTTATGAGAACTTTGAACTGACTGAACCATTTCAGTCTGGTCAAAGCTATATTTTTGGTATCACACCTCTTTCACCGGAAGAATTAATAAACCACATTATGAAATAAGAACGGACTACTTTTTGGGTAGAACTTCTTTTCCTCCTTATTTATCCCCTCTTTTGTTCTTAATTTATAGAACAGAAAAGGATAAAAGGTGGATAAAAATAAGAAAAGGATAAATTACAAAACTTACTAAATAGCTTATTACTCTAATGAGAACAGCAGAAAATAGATACTCTATTTCTACTGTTCTCATTTTTTATATATATACAACTTTTCATAGTATAAAATCTCAAAACAATCTTTTAAAGTCAACTTAAGAGATACTTCTTAACTATTGTTGGGGTCTTCCTTCCGGCGAAGTTCTCGAAGAACTTAATCCGGCCTTGAAGGA
>OGZH01001349.1_pt1 | contig 15300 bp, 10 predicted proteins | sample 1576741 | NCBI WGS metagenome assembly OGZH01 (sample SAMEA3541560, study PRJEB24748) | human gut metagenome | biome: human gut; feature: human-associated habitat; material: faeces | place: China | collected 2012 | reverse complement strand
TGCCCCCACTGCTTATCAAGCATACATCTTGACAACATACCCGGCGACCGCTCAGCCGATTGCGGAGGGATAATGGAGCCTATCAGCATTTATGTCCGTCCCGACGGTGAATGGGCGCTGATACACCGCTGTAAGAAATGCGGCGAGCTTAAAATAAACAGGATTGCCGCAGACGATAACGAATATCTGCTGTTATCGCTTGCCTGCAAACCGCTTGCAAATCCGCCGTTTCCTCTCAGCGCATTATCGTCCCATTTCGGCAAAGAAGACAAATAAGCATACAGACACCAAAACGAGCCGTTGCACAAATAAAGTGCAACGGCTCAATTTTATTCACGTCAATGGCTCAATCAAGAACCGCGCCTCCCCATTCAACAACCGTAAAGCCTTTACGAACGATTGGCGTAATTTCGGGCGGCATTATTTCATCACCGCTGTATTCGGCAAATCCGAACCATATACGGTATATACTGTCAGGCTTTACCGAGAAAGTCAGCGGCATCGCATTATCAACACCTTCGGTCAGCATCGGATACATGACATAATCCGTGCCGTCTTTAAGATAATCCGTCCAGTATTCAATGAAGTCTGCAGTTTCCTGCTCATTAAAGCCGTAAGATGCCAGTATTTCACGGAAGGCTTCCGCACGTTTATTTGCAGGAATAACAAAGCCTTCTTCGGTCGAAAACGCTTTCCTTTTCACAAGAGCTTCGTAGAACAGATAACCGTAGCTGTTTTTATCCTTATCGGTAAGCGTGCCGTCCGGTGATGCCGTTACCGTCCATCCGTCATTATATTCGGGAATCGACAAGGTAAGATAACCCGGTTTACCGAATGTGACCGTTATTTCTGTTTCGGTTTCAGGATAAAGATATATGTTCGGTTTTTTCGCCGTAACGTGATTCGGCAGGATTGTACTGCCTGCCTTAGGAGCCATATTCAGCAGTTCGTCACGCAGCCACTCAAACTCCTTTTCACGCCCCTCCCTTACCATCTGCGCATAGAAGTTCAGCTTATCATAATAGCTCTTTTTCCACCAGTCCTCTAACGACCATTCGGCATCTCTTGACGGATAAAACACATTCTGAAACAGGTCTGTATAATAATCGTTGACATTTTGAAGTGTAATATCGACCGTTCCGATAAGCGTACTGTGATTGGCATAATCCAGTAAAGCTGTCTGCGTTGCAACATCCGACCAATTCTTCACCGCCTCACCAAGCAGTAGATTCATACCCTTTACCGTTCCTGTCGGGTCCTTATCCCCCACAGCCATATCCGCCCAGTTCATCATAGCCTGCCATGCGGTAAGCGTATCGTATGCTGTTGACAGTGCCGGGTGTGATGCGTAGGGATTATCCTGCGGATGAGTAAGCTGATTTGCCGCAGAAAGCGAATCCATTAAATTTGTGGCGAATCCTGCGGCAGAAAAGATTCCGTCGCCTGTCTTCACCGCATCGCCGTAGCTTGTTTCAAAGCCGGGCGTATTTTTTACGCTATTCCAGCTCTCTCCTGCCAGATTAAAACCGTCTGATATATTGTTGCCATAATCGTTCCAGAAGTTAAGCGAGGCTGTATACGCTTCGGTTGCGGAAGAACCAATCTGACCGATAACATCGGCAGCAGAAGGAGGAGTAACCGGTCTGCCTGCCGTATCTCCTCCGTTTGCAAAAGCGGTAAACGACAAAGCGGTTATCGGCAATATGCCGCTTAGTATAAGCGAAAAGGTCTTTTTTCTCATTATGACACCTCCCTTGCTACACATTCCTGATATGTTTCGACAAGGCTCAGCAGATAGCTGTCTTTTCCTGCCAGTGCCTTTGCGTCCGACAAATATTTCTCCGCCGCCTTATAGCTTCCTATGTCATAGGAGATTACCCCAAGGTAGCACAGCGAATAACCGTCCGACAAGTCGAGAAGATGCGCTTTTTTCAAATAGTATATTGCTGATGTATTGTCATTGTTTTCGTAATAGGAAAGTCCCAGCATCAGATGCCCCTTTGCCCAGTACGGATGCTCGGCAACTGCGTCAAGCAGCGTGCTGACTACATAAGAGAAATTGCCCTTATCGAATTTGTTGTACCATTCTGCCATTGTGCAATAATAATCTATGCTTGTTGTATTCTTGAGTTTAAAAAGCATCGACCTGCTCTTATCCGCTTCTTCCGCTCGCATATAGTATTGTGCAAGACAGAGTGCGGAAGAATCGTCCTCGCCGTAAGCTTCGACATAATCAGCATATTTTTCTTCGGCGTTCTCCGCTGTTTCGGCACTGACCATTTGCCCGAGAAGTATCTCTTTTTGCCGAAGCGTACCCGTGCCTGAGTCTGATGTAATAAATAAACAGCACACAACCGATATAACAATTCCCGCAAGAGCCGATACGTTACTAAGATATTTCTTCCGATTTTTAAGCACGAAAGACAATACGACCCCTGCCGCAGACAGCAGCATTCCGACAATTCCGAGCCAGACAGTACCTCCCAGAAAGAAGGTCTGCATTGTCAGAATAAGAAAGATTACAATTGAAATAATAATCGTCATTATTCATTCCCCCCTTTCTGCGATGCTTCATGTTGCTTTTCTATCATTGCTTTCGCACCCTCACGATATGAATACGGATGGATACCTATTCCCTCATAATCACTGTAATAATTGAACCACGGACTAAGACCGATAGCAATCTCTGCGGCGGTATAGGCATTTTCCCACTCCTCCAGTTCCTCGTATGCGGCATAAAGCGCATACCATATCATCGGATCATCGCTCTTATAATCTATCGCTTTTTTGTAAGCCGCCACAGCTTCATCGTATTTTTTCTGTTGCATAAGCGTCACGCCCTTGAGATAATAAGGATAACACAGCTCGCCACGCTCTGAAATTACCCGATCAGCAGCGGCAAGCGCCGTTTCCATCGCCTGTGTATAGGCATCATCATAGATAGAATGACCGCCGTAAGACGGGTAGCAGGCATTGACATAAGCCTCCAGATAATTCTTCAGGAACTCGTCACTGTTAAGCTTGTTTATCTGTTCATCGCTGAGAAGGCTGTACTTTGCTTTTGTGGTTTCGGTATCCACCACCAGCAAGGAAAAGTAGGAATGCAGTAATTCGTCCGCTTTTTTAGGATATTCACTCGTCTTTACCTGCTTTGCAAGCTCCAGTACATACTCTGCGGAAGCATCAAATTCTCCGCTTTCAAGCGTTGACGCCGCCGCATAATAGAGGGGAACGGGGTTTGTATCGTCCTGTACCTCTTTTGCGAGCTTAAGACATTCATCGTACCGTCCCGTTTTTAAAAGCGCATACATAGTATTTTCACGAATAAAGAAATTGTCGAATTCCTTGAGTGCTTCCAAGCCGTAATCCGCACACTTGTCAAGCGCCAATGCCCTAAGATAAGTCTGCATGACCAGCTTTTTGATACCGAGCCGTTCCTCTTTGGTTATGTCTTTTCCGAGCTGCTTTTCAAACTGTTTTTCAAAGTTTTCGACTACAGCAAGAATCCTCTTATCATCCGAATAGTCAGCAGTGAGGTAAAGCGAATGCTGCTCCTGATTGTTATAAAACATAACCGCTATGTAGCTCCATACGAAGTCCTCAGGAGCCTCCAGTGCCTTTTCGACAGCTTGGCTTACAAGCTGATAGGTGATACCGGTACCGACAGAATCGGCAATGTTCGTGCCGTTTGTAACACCTACCCGCATTTTAGCGAGCATCTCGGCATATTCAAAGCTGTTTTGGTAAGAGAAAGCCGTTTCAATCACTTCTGCCATAGCTGCGGCATTTTCCGCAACATCCGGCAGTCCTCCGACATATATTCCGTTTGCCGCTAAATTCGTCAGTATTTCTGTACGGCGATTTTTCTGCTCAGCCGTCAGTTCATCGGCATTTTTATATTCTGCAAGCATATCAAAGCAGAAATCTGTATCCTTTATATAGCCTGCCGTATAATACTTCTCCATAGTTTCAAGTCGGTCATCTGTGTGGTTGGCATAGGTATCAAGATAAGCCAGCATCTGATTTGTTGCTATCTCGCTCTCGGAAATATCATTCCAACCGCCGTCGGCTATTTTTTCCCATATCTCAAGCTCACGCTGAATCTCCCTGTAGTCGTTGACTGCCGTGATGATGTTTCCTCCGAGCAGATTATAGCACGCCGTATTTGTGCGGCTGTAGTATTCAGCCTTCAGCCTGTCGGAAGACGAAACCGTTGCGGGAAAAGTCATCACGGCACAGATTGTAAGTACCGCTGCACCTACAGCAGTCGGTATATAACCAAGCCTTGATTTTTTCGTTTGTGCCGATGTGATTTGTTCATCCGTTCCAGCCTTTGACAGATTCCCGAGGCACACAAATTTAAGTACGGGAACAATCATCGCCCGGCAGAACACCGCAAAGACAAGTTCGGCTATGAGCTTTATACACCACACCCGTTTTTGTGCGAAAGCCGATTCAACACCCAGCCCGAAAATATACGGCAAAAGATACGCAAAAACGATTGCAAGCAATATGCATACCGCTGTCAAAAGCAGCTTTCTGCCGACTTTTCGTTTAATGCCGCTATTAACAGCACAGCTTAGCAGATAAAACGAAAGTCCGAGCAGTATTCCGCCGGCGGCTATCCCTATAAATTCACCGACCGTTCCGAAGCACTTGACAAAAAGCACCGTCAGGAGTTTTCCGCCATACAGTGCCGCTATACAGGGAATACAGCCCTTAAGCCATACTGCGACAGCTTCCTTTGCCGTTTTTCCGATTGAGCAAACTGCAAAAAATGCGAAAACGAAGGCACATACAACGCATAACACATCGGCAATAAACACCGTACCCGCCACTAATGATTCTTTCTTTATGCAAAGCAAAACAGTCTTTATCAGATCGGGTAAAATGACAAGCGATGCGATTATTCCGAAAATCCACCTTGCAAAAGCATTTTTATATGCTCCTGCGAAATATTCTCCTATTCTTTTCATAGGCAATTCCTCCACTTGTATTCTTTATGATTTGATTTTGCTTAAAACAAGCTCGTTTTCAAGATATTGCGATATGTTGTCGGCTACGGCTGTTATAGCTCGTTGCACGCTGGATTCCGACAATCCCTCGCACTGTCTGACCATCGTTACGGACAATTCGGTACCTTCCTCCTGCCTGCTCACCGAAACGGAAAAAAGGCTTGAATTTCCGTACACTGATATTTCCGATAATATGGTCGATGCGTCCTCTTTTTTATATTCGGCGCCGTTTTTGTCCAGCACTTCGTAAATTGCAAGTATCACATACTGCCGATTATACGGAAGTGTTCGTTTTGTTGTTTTTCTGTCCGGCAAAGCACAATGCCGCATATTCATAATCCGCTCCCCTTTCTGAATATATCCTATTGCAAGCTGTCATTGTGTCGTTTCATACACCGTTTGTTATTGTAATTATATCTGAATAACGCTCCGCTGTATATAAGGGAAGTCCGCCAATCTGCAAAAAACAGGTTGGCGGACTTCCGCCATTTTATAAAAATCGGCATAGCAATGCGGTTTTTACGATATAACGCAAAAATACCTCCCGCCTGAGCGGAAGGTACGAGCATTAGGATATTTTATATGTTGTTGTAAAGAGATACAAGACCGATACGGGATTTAGTTCCCGTTTTTCCGTATATGGCGGATACATACCGCTCAAGAGTTCGCCTTGATATGTACATATTGTCTGCTATCGTCTGTAATCCGTCCTCGGTGTTTACCAGCAGCCCGAATACCTCGGCTTCTCTCGGAGTGAGCGAAAACTTTTCCGACAGCTTTTTCAATATCTCTTTGTCGCTCAGTTTGTCGCCGCCTGTTGAGGAAAGCTCATCAAAAAACGTTTTTCTCTTATTGGTATAGAAAAATGCTATGATGCTTGCCAATACAAATAAAATCAGCTCAATGGTGATTATTGCAATGTCATTGTCCGAATTCAAAAGGGCGAGAGAACCTGCCGAGATCAGCACGGCGACAAAATTATTGACTGCTCTGCCAACCCCCGACAAAAGTTCGGGAGTTTTTGAATAACGGGCAATCTCCATAAAAGAAGCGGTAAAAAATACAACAAAGAAACCTGCGGATAAATAAAAGATAACCAGCCCCAGCATAATCGGCCCCGCAAATCTGAGAATAACAAGGCAGATGGTTGACAGGATCATTACGCAGTACATAATCATACTCATATACTTTCTGCCGTCAAAATCGAACAAAAAGCCTGCCGCAAGTCCGCTGAGTGCAAGGAGTATTCTCGGCCACTGTCCGATATTCACCACACCGTTTGCGTGATAAAGGGTAATTGCATTATCCATTGTGCTGAAAATACAGGTCATAAACGCAACCAAAAAAACAAGTAAAACGCTGATTTTTACGACTTCTTTACCCGCCTTATCGGTTTTCTCGTCAGCTTCGTTTTTCGGGAACGCAGGAACGATGCTGTTCTTTTCCGCTCTTATCAGCATAACGGACAGTAGCAATATAAACAAAGAAAGCACCGCAACTTCGATAATATCAATGTGGATCAGATTATTATTAGCAATTTGGAGCAATGTTCCGAGCATATAGGATAAGCCTGCAAGACGTGCAATATAAGTGTTATCCTCCAACAGACACAGCGACTTATAAAATACCGTACTTCCGAACAGACCGAGGATCAAAAACAGCACAAGCCCCATACACAATGTAAATGCGTAAGTGCTGTGACAGCATATCAGAAAAAGACAGACAACCGACAGCACTGCAACCCCAATAGAAATTACAGATTGCAGAGCCTTTTTGCAAAGCCTTGAATACAGAGGGTACAAAGCAAATCCCACCACGCTTGCACCGAGAGCGTAATTCTGAGCGTTTACCGACTTATCGCCCGATACTGTGCAGGAAATCATATCAACAAATAAAAACTCAGCCTCCAAAAAGGTAAAAGTAAACAGGCTCATCAATATGACAGCTTTTATACGGGAAACCCTGTTTTCCTTGTTAAAGGCATCGCTTTGCCTGATTTTTTTCAAAATGCTGTTCATATTCTAATCCTCTTACCTATATCGGACGCAAATTCCTTAATACTGTTCGGCTCACAGGCACCGCCGCAATTTCGGCGGCGATATTTCATTCCCGTTTATTCGTTTATTATGGTTTACCCTAAAAACAGGAACTGCCGACTTTTACTGTCAAAAATATAATAACACATTTTACAAAATAACACAAGTGCCTGCAGGACAGGGATTTGTTTTTACTGCCGCTGTTACTTCTTAGCCGATTGCAACAAATGTCAAGGCTTCTGCACAGCAAAAAAATAAACCGCACAACAATGCGGTTTAAAAAATCAAATTCTTATGCTGCCCGACATAGCTTTAAAGTCTTAGCTATAAAGCCTCCGGTTTTGCGGTCGGAAGATACTCTGATAAAACAGCCCTTCATATTTATGAGCTTTCTTTCTGAATAAAAGTCCACGGCAACACCTCGGACGTAACCTCCTTGCCGTTCAGAATATCAACGAGCTTCTGAGCCGCAATTCTGCCTATGTTTCTGTCCTCATAGGAAAGCGATGTTATCGTGACCGGAGAAATACGGCTAAGATTACTGTTGTCAAAGCTGACTACGGCAACGTCCTCAGGAACACGTCTGCCGGCTGAAAGCAGGCACTTAATAAGTCCGAATGCCACCTCATCGTTATAGCATACGACCGCCGTATTATCACCAAGACGATTCAATACCTCCTGCGGATTATTGAAAAGATCCTCCTTTGTTTCGGTAATGTACCAGAACACATTCTCATCGGGGATTATCAGACCGTTGCGAAACAGCTCCGAAATAAAGCCGGAATACCGCTGATGACCTTGAATATCATCGCTTTTGAAAAAGCCTGCAATTTTTGTGTGACCACGCTCAATAAGATGCCGCACAAGCTCCGCACCGCCCGCCTGATTATCCGCACATACAGAATATGTGCCGCTGAGCGACGGGTAATATCCGTTGAAAAATACTACAGGTATATCCATTTCTATCAGTTTTTCATACAGATCGAAATTAGGATTCGGCATAGCCGATTTTGTACCCTCTATCAGTATTCCGTCAACGGGATTTCTGAGTATTTCTTCAAGTATTGCACGCTCGTTGCAAACACAGTTGCGTGTCGCAGAAAGAACAGCGGTATACTTGTTTTCGGATAATACATCATTCACTGCCCGCAGTTGACTCGGGAAAATATAGTCGCTGATGTATGTTGCAACCACAGCTATCTTCCCTGTCCTCGGATTAAGCCGCTTCGGCCGTACCACCGAGCCGCTCCCCTGACGCTTTAATATAAGATTATCCTCTACAAGAAGCGACAATGCCTTGCGTATCGTCTGACGGCTCACATCATACTGAGCTGTCAACAGCTCCTCGGTAGGAATCGGCTGTCCCTCTTTATACAGACCGTTTTCAATATCGTTTTTTATTGCCTGTGCAACAGCTTCATATTTAGTCATTAATTATCACCTCTATGCAAAGCACAAGTTCGTGCAAAAGAATACAAATTTGTCTACACATATAATACAACTTTACCCGTTGTTTGTCAAGCAGTTTTTACTCAGCACGATATTCGTATGTCAAAAACATCTGTTTTGTGAGAAATGCACAAATCATTCCGCCAAAAATGTTCAATCTGTGCATTGCATTTGCTTATCCTTTGTGTTACAATAAAAAGCAATACAGACAAAACTTAAATTTGTAACAGATTTATCTATAACTTGTCTTTTAAATTTACAGCAGAAGATATACGTCTTTTTGCAAAGATGACGAACACGGAACTTGTTATAATTGATGACAAGACCGACATAAACAGTTTTGAGCAGCAGCTTGAATTGCTTGACGCTACTGCGGCTCTCAAGAGGTGATAATATGACAATACAAGAGAAGATACAAAACGCAAAGACATATCTCGGAATCGAATTCGGTTCCACCAGAATAAAGGCAGTGCTTATAGACGACACATTCGCCCCGATTGCTTCGGGCAGCCACGAGTGGCAGAACCGCTATGAAAACGGCGTGTGGACTTATTCCCTTGATGACATCACAACAGGTTTACAGCACTGTTATGCGGCACTCACAGAGGATATAAGGCAGAAGTTCGGAGTAACTCCGACTACCTACGGTGCAATGGGTATTTCCGGAATGATGCACGGTTATATGGCATTTGACAAGGACGATAACTTACTCGTTCCGTTCCGTACATGGCGTAATACTATCACAGAGCAGGCGGCATCCGAGCTGTCAGAGCTGCTTTGCTTCAACATTCCACAGCGTTGGAGCATAGCTCATCTCTATCAGGCGATACTGAACGGCGAGGAACACGTCAAGCATATCGCTCATATCAATACGCTTGCAGGCTATATCCACTACCGTCTTACCGGAAAGCGACAGGTCGGTATCGGCGAAGCGTCCGGCATCTTCCCTGTGGACAGCACCGATTACAACGCAGACTACATCAAAAAGGTTGATGAGGTGCTTTCGGCAAAAGGTTTCTCAGTAAAGCTGGCGGAAGTTCTCCCTTCAGTGCTTAACGCAGGTGCAAAGGAGGCATTTCTGACCGCCGACGGTGCTAAGCTGCTCGACCCGACAGGTACACTGCAGCCGGGAGTTCCCTTATGCCCTCCCGAAGGTGACGCAGGTACGGGAATGACAGCGACCGACAGTGTGCTTCCCCGAACCGGAAACGTATCGGCAGGCACCTCGATATTCGCTATGCTTGTTCTCGACAAGCCGCTTAAGGGCTACTACCCTGAAATTGACGTAGTGACTACTCCCTGCGGCGCTCCCGTTGCTATGGTGCATTGCAACAACTGCTCCTCCGAGCTTGACGCATGGGTGAAGATATTCGGTGAATTTGCACAGCTCAGCGGTCACCCTATCGCAAAGCCCGCACTTTATGATATGCTGTATTATCACGCACTGACGGGCGACCCCGACTGCGGCAACACCGTTGTGTATAATTTTCTTTCAGGCGAGCCTGTTGCAGGAGCGGAAAACGGCAGACCGATGTATTTCCGCACTCCCGACGGAAAATTCAATCTTGCAAATCTGTTCCGTGCGGAAATATACTCTACTATGGCGGCACTGAAGCTCGGAATGGATATACTTTTTGAAAAGGAGCAGGTTTCCGTTGAAAAAATAACAGGACACGGCGGTCTGTTCAAGACAAAAGGAGTTGCACAGCAGTTCCTTGCCGATGGGCTGGGTTGTGCCGTTTCCGTTATGAAGACCGCCGGAGAGGGCGGCGCATGGGGAATGGCTCTGCTTGCGGCATATACTGTATGCGGCGGCGGAAAATCACTGTCGGAATTCCTTGACAGCGAGGTATTCGTCGGTATGGAATCCACCACGCTTCAGCCCGAAAAGAACGGTGCTAAGGGATTTGCAGAATTTATGGAAAACTACAAACGTGGACTTGCGGCACAATACGCAGCGGCAAAGTAAGAAAGGACGCAATATGTTAGAGAAATTAAAACAGGAGGTAATTGAAGCCAATCTTCTGCTCCCGAAATACAACCTTGTAACGTTCACCTGGGGAAATGTTTCCGCAATTGACCGTGAGAGCGGATTGATGGTGATAAAACCCTCCGGTGTACCGTATGAGGAAATGACTGCCGAGGATATGGTGGTGGTCGAACTTGCAACAGGAAAAACAGCCGAAGGCAAGTGGAAGCCATCCAGTGATACGCCTACTCATCTCGAGCTATATCGTTCCTTCTCAGCTATCGGAGGTGTCGTGCATACCCACAGCCGCTGGGCTACTTCATTTGCTCAGGCAGGTGCAGGCATTCAGCCGATGGGCACAACACAGGGCGACTACTTTTATGGTGAAATACCCTGCACCCGTGCCATGACTCCCGAGGAGATTCACGGCGAGTACGAAAAAGAAACAGGAAAGGTCATAATTGAAACATTCAACAACATCGATCCTATGACTATCCCTGCGGTGCTTGTCAAAAGTCACGGTCCGTTCACCTGGGGCAAAGACGCACACGAGGCGGTGCATAATTCCGTAGTGCTTGAGGAAGTCGCATTTATAAATTACCACGCCATCACTATCGCACCCACTGCAGGAAGAATGCAGCAGGAGCTTCTTGATAAGCATTATCTGCGCAAGCACGGCGCAAACGCCTATTACGGACAAGGCTGAGAGTGCTTGTAATCTGACTGCGACGCTAAAATAACCTACCGTTTTAAAAGAACGAAATAACATAACCGCAGGACTGCTCAGCTTTAAATGAGCAAGTCCTGCGGATTTTGTTTTTTTAAGAATAATCAAAAACTTTATATTCCTTACCGTGATGCGATTGCGGATATTCTGTTATTGCTTGGCGGAGACGTGTGCATTACCGCATTCATAATGGTTTGCTTTGTGTCCTGTTGCTTTTTCTGAACTTAACTGCAACACACAGGTTTGGCTTTTCTGCTGCTCTTTTACATCTCTATTGCAAACCGACAAAATGTAATATATTTCAAAAATTCTATTGACAAATCTAAATAAATCATATATAATTTAAATGTCAAAATTTGCAAAACACTCTTCCGCACTATAAGTTGATAACAGCATACAAGATTTGAATTATGAGGTGATAATATCAGACAATTATTTAACAAAAGCGGCATGATGATAACATTCTTTGCCGTAACGTATTTTCTTTGCGCTTTTCTCATTTCCATGTTTTTAAATTCAGTAAGCTCAGGTGTCGCAGGCAGACTTTCAGATAATGCAGAAATAATAACAGTCAATCAGGACCACAACTCCGAAAGTGCCCTCACCTACAGCGATTTAGGCGATATACTGTCAAAGCATAAAGCTGTCGGTGCAATAAAACTCGTAACCGAATACAATTCCGGCTACGCCCTGTTTGACTACGAAAAAACATCTTCTGAAAACAGCGCACCGACCGCCGTGATAAAGCCCGAACTTGAGCCGTACTGTATGACGATAAACGGAAGAAAAACGATAAACTTCATCGGACAGAATTACACCGTCAGCAGTATCAACATATACGGAGGTAAAGACAGCGATTTCATATTGCAGTCTGATAAGCTCAGCGGCAGCACGGTGCGGTTTTCTGGACTGACACTTATAATTGACAACAAAGATAAAACGCCCTCAGTCACCGAAAGCATAAAATCAGATATAACCGGGAAAAACCCCGATACCAATATCAGAACCGATGATATATCCAAGATAGCGGGAAAAGGCAATCTCTTTACATCAGGCAATATAGTTATCATCATTGCAATATTGCTTATCGGTCTGCTTATTCTTATGAATTCGGGCGTGTTCACATGGTCATGGATAAACTCCAAACGCTCCGAAATAATGGCTCGCCGTATATGCGGTGCAGATGATGCGGACATTAAAAAAATGATATTCATAAATTTCCTTATGATCTCCGCAGTCGGCATACTTATCGGCTTTATTGTCACACTGCTCCTTACTCTTATTCCTGCCGTTTCTTATTATCTCGGCAATATCAGAATTTCCGCAGGACTTATATCCGTAGCGTTCATCCTTCTTATCGGCGGTATAATTTCCTACAGTCTGAGTGACAAGTATTCACACGAACAGGTCATTTCGTTAAGGAGAGTGTTATGAACAAGCAACTTATAAAAATAATTCTTTTCGATATAAAATCGAACCTGCTTTCCTGCCTGCTTCTTACATTCCAGATGATAGTAGCATTCTTTGTTATAGGCAATCTTTGCAGTATCACCGCATATAAAACTGTAACTGTGAATGCCCTTGACGGCTTTGATTTTCCCAAAAACTGCTACAGCCCGTCAAGCACCGATATTTACACCGACGGCGGAATAGTGGTTGATTATGACGACATAGAAAAGGAAAGAAACCTCAGCTATTACATAGCCGAAAACTATAAAACCGAGGGGCGTTCCGAATTCTGTGAAGAAAAAGACGGCACAGACTATTCTCTGACGGTAATTACAGAGCATTACTTTGATATATTCGGCTTTGAAGTAAGTAAAGGACGGCTGTTTCAAAATGCAGAATACGGCAAAGATCTGTCAGATAATCCGCCCGTAGTTCTCGGCAGTGACTTTGAAAACGACTATAGCATCGGCGACTTGTACCTTGATGAATACGAGGTAGTTGGAATACTGAAAAGCGGCATGAAAACAACCTTTTTGCAAGGCGACAAAAGCTCTGTCGTTTCCGCCGACGACGATGTATTTATACCTGTCATGAGCATTGAAAGCATGAAAGCACAAGGCATTGATTACCCCACCTCACTTATCTATGCCGATGATAAATCCGACCTTGCCGCAATAAATGATTACGCCGCAGAAAACGGCATGAATACATATAACTTCATATCTGCCGATGAAACAAGACAGCTTATCGACCTTGTTTCTACAAAAGCCGATATTTCACTCATCGTCATATCATCAATAATCATTATTCTTGCGGTATTTTCAATGATACAGTCAACCCTGCTCTATGTCAGAAAAAATATCCGTGAACTGCTCATACACATGATTTGCGGTGCTTCACAGTCGGATATCCTGCTCAGGATAAGCGCCGAAGTGCTGATTATAAACCTTGTCAGCGTTGTTGTTTCATCTCTTATATTTATGTCACTCCGGACTACACTTGTTTTTATGCTGACAGGCATTGCAACGGCAGTGATAGCCGTTGTGCCGGTTATGGTGAGCATTAAGAGAAAACCGCTTATTATGCAGATAAAGGAGGAAAAGTAAATGATCAGACTCGACAACATATCAAAGACTTTCCGTGACGGTGACACACAGGTTCAAGCATTGAAAAATATCAGCTTTGAAGTAAACAAGGGCGAACTTGTCGCAATAATCGGAAAAAGCGGAAGCGGAAAATCAACGCTTCTTAATATTCTCGGACTTCTCGACAAGCAAACGGACGGCGATTATTATATTGGCGGCAAAAAAGTATCTTCCATACCGGAGCGTGAAAAAGCAAAGCTCAGGAACAGTCATATAGGCTTTGTAATGCAGGATTTCGCCCTTGTTGAAAAGTACACTGTAAAGCAGAATATAAACATCCCTCTTATATACACAGATAAGCCCATCAATAAGGAAAAGGCGATAAACGATGTATTAAAAAGCGTCGGACTGTCCGATAAAACAAACACGCCTGCCTACAAACTGTCCGGCGGTCAGAAGCAAAGAGTAGCCATAGCAAGAGCGGTGGTAAACGAACCACAGATAATCCTTGCCGATGAACCGACAGGCGCACTTGACAGCATGACCGCAGATGAAATAATGCAGATTTTCGAACGCCTCAATATGTCGGGAAAAACCGTCATAATCGTAACCCACGACAAAGACATTGCCGCTCGCTGTAAGCGTGTCATCGAGCTTTCGGATGGGGAAATTGCGAAAGGTACAAATTAATTAATTCGTGCAGTAATAAAACAAGTGTTTCTGCTTGACTTTTTCAACATTCTGAGGGTTGCCGCAGCAGCCCTTTTATTATGTCCGAATTTGTAAATACGCAAAGCTAAAGTTCAGAGAAGCGGATAAATGTGACATAACGGTATTGTTATACCGGAAGCTGTTGATATTCGGTTTTAAACGAGGAACAAAAGGAACGTTTAGCCCGTGCTCTAAAAGCCGAAATACCACGCATTTCCCTTGTGCGTCTGATGTGCATCAGAGTTGCGTTTGCGTTCCTTGTTTTTTGTGGAAGTCTGCGCTGCTATTATCGTTGAATCTACTATCGCTCCCTTTTTATGATCAGTCCTTTTGCTGTGAACTGCTCTACCACCTGCGAAAAAAAGCTTTTCCCGCAGCTCATTTTTTGAGATGGCAGTCTTTTTTTACAGTGCCTTTGTCTGTCGTTTATTGATCATCACAATATTCTTGCCGTCACTGCAGTATCTTTTTTCTGTATTCTGCCGGAGAAAATCCGGTCACCTGCCTGAACTGCCGTGAGAAGAATTTTTCATCATCGTAACCGCAGCTTACTGCTGTCGCATAAATGCTCATGGCGGTAGAATACAGTAAGTAGCAGGCTTTCATTACCCTTGAATTTATGCAGTCGCGGTTGTAACTTACATCAAAGCACTGCCGGTAAATCAAACGGAAATGCCCCTCGCTGACGCACATTTTTCTGCTGACTTCCGAAAGCTTAGGCATCTTATTAGGCATTGAAATTATCCTGTTCCTTATGTCGGCAAGCTCATTATAATGCGGAAGTCTTCTTCGTTCGCTTATCAGACCGACATCGTGCTCTGCATTCAACAATACGGCTGAGCGCAGCTCTCCGACCAGC
>OGZH01001348.1_pt1 | contig 15300 bp, 10 predicted proteins | sample 1576741 | NCBI WGS metagenome assembly OGZH01 (sample SAMEA3541560, study PRJEB24748) | human gut metagenome | biome: human gut; feature: human-associated habitat; material: faeces | place: China | collected 2012 | reverse complement strand
TGGCAAGATATTTGTTAAGTTGATGGACTTCACGGATGCCCGAACGGCCACGCATTTACATACTCTTCCATCCGTTCTTTTAAGTGGAGCTGCAGTCCCAGTTCCACGCCGAATCGGATATCAATTCTGTCGTGGTATTTTTCCTGCAGTTCCCGGATTTTTGCCGCATATGCCGGTGTATCGAGCTGGAACTCGCCGGTACTGTAATCCATATCGTAGTGATCCGTCAGGCAGATTGCCGGAAGTCCCAGCTCGACTGCCCGTTTTACCATCTCTTCTGTTGGTGCTTCGCTGTCACTTGAAAAGAAACTGTGCATATGACAGTCCGCTATCTTCATCTTTCGGCCTCCGTAATCGTTCCGCCTCCGCCGACACAGCCGTCCACGTAGAAGACAACAGCCTGTCCCGGTGTCGGAGCACGCACGCCGTCCGGGAAGGTACAGGTAATCTCATCTTCCCCGGTCCGTTTGATCACGCACGGGGAGCCTTTGTGCCCGTACCGGATTTTTGCGGTGCAGGAGAGCTCTTCTCCAAGTTCCAGCGGCGGAATTGCCATATAGTTTACTTTGTTTGCTTTTACTACTTTTGCGAAAACCTCTTCATTTTCGCCGACCACAACCTCGTTCGTCTCCGGACGGATTTCCAGTACGAACACGCGGTGTCCCATCGGAAGGCCGAGTCCGCGGCGCTGTCCTACGGTGTAATGGGTAATCCCCTCATGGGTACCGAGGATTTCACCCTTTGTATTTACGAAATTGCCTTTCGGTGCCACGATTCCTGTCTCGTTCTGGATAAAGGAAGCGTAATCCTGATCCGGCACGAAGCAGATTTCCTGGGAATCCTTCTTTTTTGTCTACGGCTACAAGGTGGAAGGCGTCTACCAGACCCAGGAGGAGATTGAGCACTCTCCCAAGAACACACTGGCAACCGTCACCCCGGGCGACCTGAAGTTCCGCGACGTGAACGGTGACGGAGAAATCACCACGGCAGACCGTACGATGATTGGTAACCCCACCCCCGACATCACCTACGGCTTCACGCTCGGACTGGGCTATAAGAACTGGGAGCTGGCAGTAGACATGATGGGACAGGGCGGCAATCAGATTTACCGTACCTGGGACAACTACAACTGGAGCCAGTTCAACTTCATGGAACAACGCATGGACCGCTGGCACGGACCGGGCACAAGCAATACCCAGCCCCTGCTGAATACGAAGCATACCATCAACAATATGAATTCCGAGTACTACATCGAAGACGGCAGCTTCTTCCGCATCCGCAACGTACAGTTGGCGTATAACTTCGACAAGACCCTGATATCCAGAATCGGCATGCAGGCCCTGAAGCTCTACGTCAACATCCAGAACCTGAAAACCTGGAAACACAATACCGGTTACACTCCCGAACTGGGCGGCACGGCCATTGCTTTCGGCGTAGACGACGGCAGCTATCCGATGCCTGCCATTTATACATTCGGCTTTAATCTGACATTCTAAAAACAATTCACCGCAGAGCACACAACCCGGTGTCTGCTGCGATGAACCAAAAAATAATAATCATGAAACTGAAACATAAGATTCTAACTCTGATAGCAGGTACACTCACCACCTTTGTCCTGACATCCTGCAACGACTTCCTCGACCGCGACCCGCTGGGGCAGTTCACCGAAGACGATGCTCCCAACGCCCTTATCGGCGGAAAGATGTACAACGTATATTACCTGATGCGCAGCTATAACATCACTGCCGGAATACCCGCCTTCATGATACACATGGTACGCAGCGAGGACTCCGAAAAAGGCAGCGATGCCGGCGACGGCGCCGACCAGGCAGCCATGTGGGACGATTTCCAGTATACAGCCTCCAACGGTACGCTCAGTGCCTATTGGGGACAGAACTATAAAATCATCTACCAGTGCAACGAAATCCTCGACGACCTGGAAAACAGCGGAAACAAGGATGATTTGGAGAATGTACGTACCAAAGGCGAAGCCCTGTTCTTCCGCGCCTACTGCTACTTCAACCTTGTACGTGCCTGGGGAGAAGTGCCGCTGGTAACATTCAAAGTGAAAGAAGCATCCGACGCCAACGTGCCCAAAGCTGCTGTGAACGAGATATACGAACAGATAGACAAAGACCTGACCGAAGCTGAGAAATGCCTGCCGCTGACATGGACTTCCGAGTACACCGGACGCATCACCTGGGGAGCTGCCCGCTCACTGCACGCCCGTACCTACATGATGCGCAACGACTGGGACAATATGTACGACGCTTCCACCGAAGTCATCAAGTCCGGCCTCTACAACCTGAACACACCCGTAGATAAAGTCTTCACCGTTGAGGGCGAGAACTGCGGCGAAAGCGTGTTCGAACTGCAATGCGAATCGACCGATGCCCTGAAAAACAGTGATGTCATCGGCAGTCAGTTCTGCCAGGTACAAGGCGTGCGCGGCGCAGGCGATTGGGACCTCGGTTGGGGCTGGCATATGGGTACTACGCTGTTAGGCGGGGCATTCGAGCCCGGTGACCCCCGCAAAGATGCCACTCTGCTTTATTTCCGCCGGAGCATCAGCGACCCTGTCACTCCGGAAAACACCAACAAGCCTTACGGTGAATCTCCCGTATCCACCGCTATGGGGACTTACTTCAACAAAAAGGCGTATACCGAACCTGAACTGCGTAAGAAATATACCAAAGACGGTTTCTGGGTAAACATCCGCATTATCCGCTACCCGGACGTATTGCTGATGGCTGCCGAAGCCGCCAACGAGAAAGGTATTCCGGGAGAGGCTATCGATTATCTGGAACAGGTCCGCGCCCATGCACGCGGTGCGGACAGCAGCATACTGCCCAAAGTCACGTCTACTGACCAAAGCACACTGCGTGATGCCATTCGCCACGAACGCCGCGTTGAGTTGGCATTGGAACCCGACCGTTTCTACGACCTCGTGCGCTGGGGTATTGCCAAAGAAGTGCTTCAAGCTGCGGGAAAGAACTATCAGGACAAGAATGCCTTGCTGCCATTGCCGCAAGAAGAAATTGACAAATCGAACGGGGTGCTGAAACAGAATCCTGATTATTAACGATAATTAGTGGTTAGTGGTTAGCGATTAGTGATTAATACCATACGGCATGATAATGCACCTAAGGCTGAAAGCTTTTTATCTACAAGCCCGGGGTAATATACCCCGGGTATAAAAAGTCCTCTATGACTTGTGCTCTGTTAGGACAAATGATTTATACACAAGGAATTCGCCTTTATAGGATGTATATTAATGCATCTGTAATATGAAAGTGTGTCAAAACCAAGATTCGCTTACTATTGATTTCTTTTTAGGTACAGATTACACAGAAAACACAGATTTTCTTTATTCTTTTTCCGTGAAATCCGTGTAATCCGTGCCTAAAAGAAATCGTCAAGTGTATTTTGACACATCTCTTTTGAAGATAAAAGCCTTTCAGGCTTTCACTTAGAAAGACCTATATGCATTATCCATGCTTAAAAAGTATCTATAAAAGCATATGCAAAAACATGTGTAAAGAACCGTATTAGAAAATACATATTAAAAGAAACATATTATGAAGAAGTTTTTCAAAAGAAGCGGGCTGCTACTTGCAGCCGCCTTTATAGGCGCCGCTGCCATACAAGCGCAGAAATCTCCTCAAGACATGGACCGCTTTATCGATGCCCTGATGAAGCGAATGACCGTAGAGGAGAAAATAGGGCAATTGAACCTGCCCGTTACCGGTGAAATCACTACCGGGCAAGCCAAAAGCAGTGACGTAGCCAAGAAAATCGAGCAAGGGCTCGTCGGCGGACTTTTCAACCTGAAAGGAGTGGACAAGATACGCGACGTACAAAAGCTGGCAGTGGAAAACTCCCGTCTGGGCATTCCCCTGCTCTTCGGCATGGATGTGATACACGGTTACGAAACCATCTTCCCCATCCCTTTGGGGCTTTCCTGCACCTGGGATATGGCAGCCATTCGGGAATCCGCACGTATTGCCGCCATCGAAGCCAGTGCCGACGGCATCTCCTGGACATTCAGTCCGATGGTGGACATCAGCCGCGACCCGCGTTGGGGACGTGTCAGCGAAGGCAGTGGCGAAGACCCTTTCCTTGGCGGAGCAATTGCCAAAGCGATGGTATACGGTTATCAGGGAGCCAACCTCTCCGACCAGCTCAAGCGCAACGATGAAATCCTTGCCTGCGTCAAGCACTTCGCCCTCTACGGGGCAGGCGAAGCGGGCCGCGACTACAACACGGTAGACATGAGCCGCAACCGCATGTTCAACGAATATATGTACCCCTATGAGGCCGCCGTAGAGGCAGGTGTGGGCAGTGTAATGGCGTCCTTCAACGAGATAGACGGCGTACCTGCCACAGCCAACAAATGGCTGATGACCGATGTGCTTCGCAAGCAATGGGGCTTCAACGGCTTTGTAGTGACCGACTTTACCGGCATATCCGAGATGACAGAACATGGCATCGGCGACCTGCAAGCAGTTTCCGCACGTGCCCTCAATGCCGGGGTAGATATGGATATGGTGAGCGAAGGATTTGTGGGCACGCTCAAAAAGTCCGTCATGTCGGGCAAGGTAAGCATGAAGACCCTCGATACGGCCTGCCGCCGCATCCTCGAAGCCAAGTACAAGCTGGGACTCTTTGACAATCCCTACAAATACTGCGACCCGGAGCGCCCCGCACGCGACATCTTCACCAGAGAGCACCGCGCCGCCGCACGCCGTATTGCCGCCGAGAGCTTCGTATTGCTGAAGAACGACAGCATCGGGCTACATCCCGGCTCTCTGTCCCAACCGCTGCTCCCGCTGAAAAAAGAAGGAACCGTAGCCGTTATCGGTCCCTTGGGCAACACACGCAGCAATATGCCCGGCACATGGAGCGTAGCCGCCCGCCTCAACGACTATCCTTCCTTGTATGAGGGACTGAAAGAGATGATGTCCGGCAAAGTGAACGTCACATACGCCAAAGGCAGCAACCTCATCGGCGACGCCGCCTACGAAGAACGCGCCACCATGTTCGGCCGCTCCCTGAACCGGGACAACCGTACAGACAAAGAACTGCTGGACGAAGCCCTGAAAACAGCCGCCGGTGCAGACGTTATCATAGCCGCACTCGGCGAATCTTCCGAAATGAGCGGCGAAAGCTCCAGCCGTACCAACCTCGACCTGCCCGATGTGCAGCGCTCGCTGCTGGAAGCCCTGCTGAAGACGGGCAAGCCCGTAGTGCTCACCCTCTTCACCGGACGTCCGCTGACGCTGACCTGGGAGCAGGCGAACGTACCCGCCATACTGAACGTATGGTTTGGCGGAAGCGAAGCCGCCTATGCCATTGGCGACGTATTGTTCGGAGATGTCAACCCCAGCGGAAAGCTGACGATGACTTTCCCGAAGAATGTAGGGCAAATACCTCTGTTCTACAACCACAAGAATACCGGACGCCCGCTGCAGGCAGGCAAATGGTTCGAGAAGTTTCGCAGCAACTACCTGGATGTGGACAACGAGCCGCTCTATCCCTTTGGATACGGCTTGTCCTACACCACTTTCCGGTACAGTGACATTGCTCTGAGTACCCCGTCGATGGGACAGGACGGTTCCATAACCGCCGCAGTCACCGTTACCAACACCGGCAAACGGGACGGAGCCGAAGTCGTACAGCTATACATCCGCGACCTTGTAGGAAGCATCACCCGCCCCGTGCGCGAATTGAAGGGCTTCGAAAAAATCTTCCTGCGTGCCGGCGAAAGCAAGACCGTTTCCTTCAAGATTACTCCGGAGCTGCTACGCTTCTATGATTACGACCTGAACCACGTAGCCGAACCTGGAGATTTCGACCTCTTCATCGGTGGAAGCAGTCAGGCTGCCAGGACGGCTCGTATTACCTTGAAGTAAACCCGCGGTTTCTCCTGAGGATACTGACAGTTTCGCCAAAGGAAACGCGCAGTTCCCTCAAGGGAAACTGAAATTTCCCACTAAGGAAACGGGAGTTTCTCCCTAAGGGAACGGGCGTTTCCTTACAGGGAAACAGAATTCTCCCAACAGTATATAAATCATTGCACGTAAAACAGTATGAAATCAGTAAACCTATATATCCCGCTTCTCCTGCTATTGTTCCTTGCAGAAGCCTGCGGTACAAAGAAATCCGACGGTGCATCCGGAGCATTGAGCGACGACGCCCTGCTGGACACCGTACAACGCCGGACCTTCAATTACTTCTGGGACGGAGCCGAACCCAACAGCGGACTGGCACGCGAACGCATCCACATGGACGGCGTATATCCCGAAAACGACCAAAACGTAGTGACATCCGGCGGCAGCGGTTTCGGCATCATGGCAGTGCTTGCCGGTATCCACCGGGGCTACGTCACCCGTGAAGAAGGCCTGGCACGTATGGAACGCATCGTTTCTTTCCTCGAAACCGCCGACCGCTTTCACGGCGCCTACCCCCACTGGTGGTATGGCGATACGGGGCGGGTAAAGCCTTTCGGACAAAAAGACAATGGCGGCGACCTCGTAGAAACCGCTTTCATCATGCAGGCTCTCCTTGCCGTACACCAATACTATGCAGGCGGCAATCCGCAAGAGAAAGCCCTCGCCGCCCGCATCGACAAGCTATGGCGGGAAGTAGACTGGAACTTCTACCGCCAGGGCGACCAAAACGTGCTCTACTGGCATTGGAGCCCTGAATACGGCTGGGAGATGGACTTCCCCGTGCACGGCTACAACGAGTGCCTCATCATGTACATCCTTGCCGCCGCCTCGCCTACGCATGGCGTGCCCGCCGCCGTATACCACGAAGGTTGGGCGCAGAACGGCGCCATCGTCAGTCCGCATAAGGTAGAGGGTATCGAACTGCATCTGCGGTATCAGGGCACGGAAGCCGGTCCTCTGTTCTGGGCGCAGTACTCGTTCCTTGGACTCGACCCCAACGGGCTGAAAGACGAGTATTGCCCCGATTACTTCGGCGAAATGCGTAACCTCACGCTTGTGAACCGCGCCTACTGCATCCGTAACCCCAAACATTACAAAGGCTTCGGACCGGACTGCTGGGGACTGACCGCCAGCTACTCCACAGACGGGTATGCCGCCCACTCGCCCAACGAGCGCGACGACCGGGGAGTCATCGCTCCCACCGCCGCCCTTTCGTCCATCGTATATACACCGGAGTATTCGCTGCAAGTGATGCGCCACCTTTACGACATGGGCGACAAGGTGTTCGGCCCTTACGGATTCTACGATGCTTTCAGCGAAACGGACAACTGGTATCCGCAACGTTATCTTGCCATCGACCAGGGGCCGATAGCCGTCATGATTGAGAATTACCGCAGCGGACTGCTCTGGAAACTCTTTATGAGCCATCCGGACGTACAGCAGGGATTGCGGAAGTTAGGATTCCAATTGAGTTCTGACACCCCCATTTCCGCTTCATAACCGGGATTGCGATCCTACTGAACGCTATTGCCGCCTCCACCGCCCTTTACATCATCATTGCTGATGGAACGGGCGGCTTTCTTGACGCTGGCTTTCAGCTCGCCGATACGGTAACTGACACTGATGCCGAAGCGCTGGCGGCTGTACTTGCTCCAGCTCTCCTGCGTAAAACCAACACCTTCGAGCGTATTGGTATTGTCCATGTACTTCTTAAAGAAGTTGCTGGCAAAAGCAGAGAGGGTCAGACGCTTGTCGAAGAAAGACTTGTTTACGCTCAAGCCGTAATCGAAGTAACTGCTCCCTTTACCCTGTAACATTACCCAGGGAGTCTGGCCGAACACGTTCAGACTGATGCGCCAGTCATGGGGCAGGGTTTGTTGCGCACCCCCGTAGGCAAAAAGATTCCAACCGTCGTTTTTAAGACCGTTAGCTCCTTCCATATATGAATAGTTACCGTAGACATTGGCATAGATACGGGTATTGGATGTAGCATTCCAGTTGATATAACCGCTAAGACTCGCATTCTTGGTTTTTCCTATGTTCTGATAAGTGGAGTAAAGCACCTCTTTGCCGGTAGTCTCTTTCAAACCCTCAATCTCGGTATCGGGAACCATTTCGGAGATTTGCTCGATGCTGTTGTTGGTAAACGAATAGCGGAGCGATAGGTTGACATTGAACTTCTGCGTAAAATTACTGTAACTCAGATTGAAAGCATGGCTTTTCTCACTATCCAGATTGGGATTGCCTTGCGTGATATTGGTAGGATTACTGTCATTCAGGTAGGGATTCAGATACCAGATGCCCGGACGGTAGATACGCATGTTATAACCCAAACGCAAGTTGGACATATCCGTCAGTTTCCAGCCGATGCTGGCGGAAGGCACTACATCGTCAAAATCCTTCTTGAAGTTATCGCCTTTGCCTAAAAGATACTTCACATTCTGTATGGTATGCTCGTAACGCACGCCCAGCCTGCCGGAGAGCTTCTTCACTTTCAAGGAATAACCGGCATAGGCAGCCAGAATATCATTCAGGTGTTTGTAGTGGGAACTATGGTCTTCATCGAATTCATAATCGGTTTGCTGCCCTGCGGCGCGCTGGAAGCGGTCGTCCTCGGCAGTATTGTTGCGAAGAATGTATTTAACTCCGGTTTCTACTGTGTGCATCTTGCCGATGGGAGTCGTATAATCTGCCTGTAAGGTGTGCTCCGTAGTGCTTTGCGAACCGTCATTATGCTGGTCGAGCATGCGCTTCATAAAGTCCTGCCAGTCCGGGGCCACATTGTCCATATCATACTCGTAGCCGGAATAGGAATCCGAGGTCTGCGGGCGGGTATTAATCTTATACGAGAACGTGAGCATACGCTCCTTTACGGGAAACAGACGCTGGTAGTCGATACCTCCGTCAATGGAATACCAGGAACTTTTACTGTGACTATTGGAGACATAGTTGTACAGTTCGTTGGCAGTACCGGGGAAGGTGGCCAGCGTATTGGTCTCCCCGTCGCTCTTGTTCTTACCGCCCCAAAGCCCGAAGGACATGGTTACCAGCCGCAATGTGTCGATTTCATAGCTGGCTTCCATACTGCCTGACTGGAAAGAACCGTCTCCCTTGCTTGTCCCGCTGTAATCCAGGTCGGACGCACTGCTGTCCGTTTCGCCGACGGTACGCCGATTGCCGCCGGAGTAGCTGCGGGGCTGGTTGTTATAGTTGTAATTATAACGGGCGCTGAAAGTCAGTTTGCCGCTTTTTATCGTACCGAATACACCCCCACCGGCGCCACGGTTACTGACATTGCCGCTGAACGTAGCCGTATACCCTTCCAGTCCGCCGCCTACGGTAACAATGTTCAGGATACCCCCGACACCTTCCGCATCGTACTTTGCACTGGGATTGGTAATTACCTCTATGTGCTTGATGGAGTTGGCGGGCATACTTTTCAGGACTTCCGTAGGATTATTACTCATCATGTTGTTGGGCTTGCCGTTGACATACACCTTGAAACTGCTGCTGCCGTTCACCTTGATGTTGTCTTCGCCGTCCACCGTTACAAGGGGTACTTTGCGCAGCATCTCAAGAACAGAGTTCGACTTGGAATCGGGGTCGTCCTGCACGTTATATTCTATCTTGTCGATATCTGCCTTTACCAACGGCTTCTGGGCTACAATCTCCACCTGTCCCAACTCATTGGAAGCATCTGTAATATACATGGTACCGAAGTCCACCGACTTTTCTCCCGGTTTTACGGAGAAGTTCTTCACAATACTGTTCCGTCCCACCGAAGAAATTGTCATAATGAAGTTGCCTTTATTACCGGGTACTTTCTCCTGGAAGTGTCCCTTCATATCCGTCACCAGCATTTTCAACGCATGTTCCGGCGCTTCTTTCTTAACTATTTTGATTGTAGCGTACGGCTCGCCTTCTTTAGTAAGAGAATCAAGTAAGATACCCTTAATCTGAAAGGAAGAGTTTGCCGCATTCTGTGCAGTTGCCCAAACGGGTATTAACAATACCGCCAGCAACATGGCCCATCTGTTTTTCATGGTGTTTCCCTGTTTAAATCTATACCTTGTCTGTTTTTTCGTGGCAGATAGTGTCTACTGTCACAACGAATTAGGCAAAAATACGATTACCGTGTAGGTGTTCCGAAATCCGGAACCTACTCGCTGATCCTGGATTCCGAACACGGACTTTATAAACGCGGAGAGCACGCGTTCTCCGTCCGCTCCAAAAAGAGCGAGTGCGATGGTCAGCCATACTCCTTCGCATATCCGCTGCCGGCGTATGGGGCTGCGATCTTTAAATTTAACTAAAATATCAGAAATTGTCTCACCCTCACAATGGTGAGACAATTTCTGACAAAAAAGGACCTCGCAAAATCCTGAATCATGGATCCGCGAGGTCCTTTCCCCAAAATACTGTCCATTTTCCATGAAAACCAGCCGGACAGCACCTTGTTCATAACCCATACCATCTGCATTTACTGATCGCAATAAACCCTATTCCACATTCTTTGTCGCCACAACGTCCACTCCCGTTCCGGCAACATCCTTCAATATCATAGGGCGCAACAATGATTCGTCTCCTTCGAGGAAGAACGGGCGTTGCAGGTCGATAATGGCTTGCATGGTAGTCATTAATGTATTCTGGCGTTGCTTCACGGCATCAATAAAACCTTGTGCTGCATCCATCTTCTGCTTCAGGAACATCATGGCTTCTTTCGATTCTTTCGACTGGTTAGCCCTGTTTTTGGTATGTTCTTCCACCATCTCGGTGAAATCACGGCTCATACGCAGTTCCGGAACGTTTCGGTTGTTCAGAGCCAGATTGATGGTACCGTCGTCGTATGTATCTACAATGAAGTCGGGGATGATCTGTTGCATGTTCCGGCCGATGGCTTCACCCAGAGAGGCACCCGGACGCGGATTGAGTTTGCAGATCTCTTTGATAGCCTGTTCAAAAGCATCTTCTTCCAATCCGAGCTTCTGCTGTATCTTGTCCCAATGCTTACGGGTAAATTCTTCGTAACATTCGGAGATGATCGCTTCTTCTATATAAAGTAGAGGGTTCGGGGTGAAGTGCTGTTGCTCTATCTTGCGATGAATCTGAATGAGCAGGCATTCTTGCAGGTTGCGTGCACCGAGTCCGGCGGGATCAAAGTCCTGGATGATCTTCAGTGCCTCTTCCAATTCTTCCTGGGTACATTCGATGCCGGCGTAGATGGCAAGTTCATCACAGATGCTATCCAGAGACTTACGTAACAGGCCGTCGTCATCTAATGATCCGATCAGATATTCCGCCAGTTCACGCTGATGCTCGGTCAGGTCACGTTCGCTTAGTTGCTCCTTTAGGGTTTCGTAAAAAGAAGTGGCGTCGGAGAAAGGTATTTCTTCGGCCTGTTCACCTTTGCTACGGTTGTTTTCCTGCAATTTGTAGTCGGGGATATCGTCTTCGCTCAAATAGTCGCTTAATGAATCATATTCATTGGCTCCGCTGTCTTCTGCGGAACCTTCCGTATCGGAATTTTCAGAAAAGTCGTCACTTGCCGTATCTTCCTTTCCTTCTTCCAGAGCCGGATTTTCCAGAAGTTCCGCATGTATACGGTCTTCCAGTTCTACAGCGGGCAATTCCAATAGCTTCACTACCAGAATCTGCTGGGGCGACAGTGTCTGTACCTGTTGCTGCGCTTGAGTTTGTACTTGTCTGGAACCTTGTGCCATACTTATTCTTTTCTTTTACTCGCCGCAAAGATAATGCAAACGAGACAGAATAAAATGAACTCGTTCATTTTTTATGCCGAGGCGCAACTTATCTTCACACTTTTTGCAAAAATAGTGAATAGTTCGGGAACGCGAAATGTTCTCGGCATAAGTTTTTCATGCAAGCATGAAAGATTGGCGCCTAATTTACATTATCTTTGCTAAAAGTGAAGATAAGCTGTACATCAGCAATAAAAATAGGCAAGCTTATTTTGTGCTGCTTTCGGTTTGCATTATCTTTGTGCGTATCAACTTAAAAAATTGCAACGTTATGTTTGATAAAGAAACTTATGTGCAGCGCAGAGCCCTGCTGAAAAAAAATATTGGCTCCGGAGTGTTACTATTCTTGGGAAATGACGAACAAGGACTGAATTATGAAGATAATGCTTTCCGTTATCGTCAGGATTCTACTTTCCTCTACTATTTCGGCTTGTCGTTTGCCGGACTTTCCGCTATCATTGACATCGATGAGGACAAAGAAATCATTTTCGGAGACGAACTGACTATCGATCATATTGTATGGATGGGTACGCAGCCGACTCTGAAAGAGAAGAGTGAACGGGTAGGCATTCGGGAGACGCTTCCTTCCGTCGCGATTATCAGCTATCTGCACAAAGCTGTACAAAAAGGTCAGACAGTGCATTATCTCCCGCCTTACCGTCCCGAACATAAGCTGAAACTCATGGATTGGCTGGGTATTCCGCCTGCACGTCAGGAAGGTTCCGTGCCGTTTATCCGTGCGGTGGTGGCACAGCGTAATTATAAATCTGCCGAAGAAATTGCAGAAATAGAAAAAGCATGTGATGTGACTGCCGACATGCATATCAAGGCGATGGAAGTGATTCGTCCGGGTATGTACGAATATGAAGTTGTGGCAGAGATGAACCGTGTAGCCGAAATGAATAATTGTGAACTTTCTTTCCCTACAATTGCCACAATCAACGGACAGACTTTGCATAATCATTATCATGGTAATAAAATTAAATCGGGTGACTTGTTTCTGATCGATGCCGGTGCGGAACTTCCATCGGGCTATTGTGGTGATATGTCGTCTACTGTACCTGCCGATAAAACGTTTACTTCGAAGCAACGTGCCGTTTACGAAATTCAGAATGCTATGCATCTGGAATCTGTAAAGGCTCTCCGCCCGGGTATTCCTTATATGGAAGTGTACGACTTATCTGCCCGCGTAATGGTAGAAGGTTTGAAAGGACTGGGTCTGATGAAAGGAAATGCGGATGATGCAGTGCGGGAAGGTGCTCATGCATTGTTCTATCCCCACGGTCTGGGACACATGATGGGACTGGATGTGCATGATATGGAAAATCTGGGCGAAGTGTGGGTAGGCTATAACGGTCAACCCAAGAGTACACAGTTCGGACGTAAGTCTCAACGTCTTGCCATTCCTTTGGAACCGGGCTTTGTACATACCGTTGAACCGGGTATCTACTTCATTCCCGAATTGATTGACATGTGGAAAGAAGGTAAGAAATTCACTGACTTTATCAATTATGACAAATTGGAAGAATATCGTGACTTCGGTGGTATTCGCAATGAAGAAGATTATCTTATTACAGAAACCGGTGCCCGCCGCTTAGGCAAGAAGATACCATTGACCCCGGAAGAAGTGGAAGCTTTGCGATAGTATCAATTTAAGAATGAGTCTAATGAAAAAACTACTATTCTTATTGTGTCTTTTGTCTTGGAGTGCATTGAATGCACAGAAGACGATTAATCGCCCTCCGTTTATAGCAAAGGCAACGGAAACCATTGAGATAGCTGCCGTTCATTTATCGGATACAGCTACCGTGATTGATGTGGATGCAAAATTTACTCCAAAGTACTGGATACGTATTGCCCCTGCTACTTGTCTGGTGGCAGATAATGGTGAACGTTATCAGGTGCGGCAGGGAGTAGGTATTGAGTTGGGACAGGAATTTTGGATGCCAGAATCCGGAGAGGCCACTTTCTCTTTGATATTTCCACCTTTGCCACCATCTGTAAAATCATTCGATTTTGTGGAAGGGGAAGGTGAGAGAGATTTTAATCTTTTCGGTATCAGCCTGACTGGAAAGTTGCCTAAACTCCAATTGCCTAAAGGTCTAGAGAAGGCAGGAAAAATGACTGCTGTAGCTTTGCCGACTCCTGAAATCAAAGAGGGAACAGCTATCATTAGTGGTCGTATTTTGGATTATAAGCCTTCATTCCGGATGAAAGCTGAATTACATTCTGCTGATTTCTTATCTCCCTATGGACAAAAGAATACAGAGTTAGAGTTGGATGAAGTGGGAAATTTCCATACGGAAATATCAGTCTCACACCCTTCTGTCGCCTATTTAAGTGTGGGTGGATCTGTTGTTTCTTTTTTGTTGTCTCCGGGTGGAGAAACCAAGGTTACCGTAAATCTTCGTGAAATGACGCGTGCTTCCAGTCGTTTACAGAAAGACACGAAGGCTGAAGGGAAGAAGGTTTATTTTGAAGGACTGAATGCAGGATTGAATACGGAAATGAATTCCGGACTGGAAATTCCTCTTTGTTCTGTTGAGTTGAAAGACTTATATGACATGACTCCGGATCAGTATAAAGCATATTGCATGCGGAAATATGAAGAAGCGGACAATGTGATCCGTGCCAATAAGAAAATAAGTGCAGCTTATGCGGAATTGTTGACTGTGCTGAATAAAGATGCATTGTATGGACTGTTATGTGGATATGATTATCAGCTATTGCAGGCTTATGCTCAGCAAAAAGGACTGTCGTTGCGTGATGCCGGTAAGGAGTATCTCTCAAAAAAACCGTCAGATGGCTATTTTGACTTTTTAAGTAAACTGGATTACATCAATTCACCCAAGTCTGTGTATTGCTTCAATTATTCCGGTATGGTAAGAAATACTGCATACATCCATTTGCCGTCTGTTAAGACCGTCGGTATTTTTGATTACCTGCTTGACTCATCCAAGGTAAGTCCGGAGGATAAGGAAGCAATGAAGAAATACCGTGATAATCCTTCGTCGCAGGATGCTTCTATAATGAGGGTGCTGAGAGATAAGTATGACAACCTCTTTCAGGAGTGTGGCAAAGTGGCTTTGGAAGCTAATCAGAAGGCGGTTGGAGAGCTAATAGGAGGTAAAGGTATTTATCATGATGTGCAGACAGCAATGCAATGTGCTTCAAAACTGGAAGATTTTATGCCTTTGTCTGAAGACGATTTTGCTACATTACGCACGATTGAGAATCCCTATTTCCTGAACCAATTGACTGCAATGAATACGGAGCTGCTTCAGAAGATAGAAGAAAATAAGAAGAAGCGCAGTTTTATGGTTCGTACTCTGCCCGAAGATGTGAAGGACGATGCCCTTTTTGAAGCCATTGTCGATCCGTTCAAGGGTAAGGTAGTGCTTGTTGATTTCTGGGCCACCTGGTGCGGACCTTGTAAGATGGCTATGAAGATGATGAAACCCATGAAGGAGGAGCTGATAGATAAAGATATCGTGTATGTCTTTATTGCCGGTGAAAATTCTCCGGAGACAACATGGAACAATATGATACCCGATATTCATGGTGAGCATTACCGGTTGACCAATGCTCAG
>OGZH01001347.1_pt1 | contig 15313 bp, 10 predicted proteins | sample 1576741 | NCBI WGS metagenome assembly OGZH01 (sample SAMEA3541560, study PRJEB24748) | human gut metagenome | biome: human gut; feature: human-associated habitat; material: faeces | place: China | collected 2012 | reverse complement strand
CATATTTCGTCTGTACCGTTTTTCTTTTCATAAACCTATAAAATCACGACTTGTGTGAGGACGCTTATATCTGCCCTTCAAGCCCTGAGAAAGCACCACAAAATCTGCGACACTACGCCAATTAAAACTCCGGTTATTTAAACAGATTTTTGAAGAACTCCCCAATCGCACTAAAGATATTTCCAAAGAAATTACCAATAGATGCAATGATTCCGGAAGAACTTCCTCCATTTTTAAAGGAATTGTAGAGAGATGCTGCATAATCTACAAGCCCACTTAAATCAATTCCAAGAGAAGTAATTTTTAAAAGAAGATCAACGATTTTCTGTCTCTCATCATCAGATAAAGTGACGCCATATTTATCACAGGCTTCATCAATTGCTTCGTTGATACTCTTCTCGTCAGTCAGTCCTTTTTCTGCGATCAGTGACTTGATGTAAGCAATAAACTCCTCCACTTCCTGATCGGTCAGACCCTGAATGGAAGCTTCCAGTTCTCCGGTGACAACAAGTTCATTTAACGCTGCATCTACAACGTTATCCTGTACTGCTTCCCCGGTCATTGCCTCATATGCCTCAAAGATTCCAACCAGTGCAGCGGTTCCGGAAATTGGCTTAGGACCTGCAACGATGATATCTGCATCTGTAATTCCAGCGGTTGTCAGCGCATTTTTGTACATACCAACGGTACAGTATGTGATATTGTTCGTAGAAATGTTTAATCCATTTCCTTTTTTACGTTTTACGATCACGACAGAAGACCATGACTTGCTTCCAATTTTGGAAGAATCCACATAGGAATCCAGATACTGATGCTCCTGTGCATTTGTAACGTAAGTCACGTTATAATTTGCCAGATTGGCAGGATCGATTCCCATAAGGGATAATACGGTATTTTTCTGGTCATCGGACAAATCCGCGCCGAGTGCAAGATAAGGTTTATCATCTTTCTTAATCTCAACTTTATCGTTATTCTCATCCACAATGACATCTCCAGTCACATTTTCTGTGGATTTTTTATCATCCTCTACCGTTACCCCGCCTGTGATATTATCGGTTGTGCCACTGGTGGAAGTATTTGTGCTGTCGGAATTTGTTGTTGTACTGCTCTGCGAATCTGAAGCAGCATTATTGGTTGTATTGCTCTGTGAATCTGAACCTGTACTGTTCTGTGTATCTGAACTTGTGCTGCTCTTTGAATCTGAAGCTGTGCTGTTTTGTGTATCCGATCCTGTATTTCCACTCGAACCGGCATTGGTATCTGCACCTGTTGCACTGCTGTCATTCTGCGTTGCTGCATTATTCTCTGACTGTGTTGTCTGGGAATCACCGGATGTGGCATTGCTCTCTTCCTGCCCGGTGGAGTTCTGCGCAGAAGCATCTGCTGCAAATGATGTTACATGTGTTGGTATCATCATCACTGCAGCTAAAATAATTGCTGCAATTCTCTTTGTCATTCTCTTTCTCTTCACTTTTTCTTCCCTCTCTTTTTATTGCGGATCGCAGTATTTGCTCATATGAAAACCATCATTTCCACATAATAAAAATCTGCTTTGAGATTCCCCAAAACAGATTTTTATTTTACTACATCTCACTATAAATCACAAGTTAACATAATATGTTTATAAAAAATTAAGAAACCTATATACTTTTTCCTCATCATTTCGTAATACCCTATAGGAAAAATTATCTGTATCCATATTTTTACGTATCGATCCGCACTCTCATCCATGCAAGAAGATCTGCATACACTTTATCGCTGTCTGTCTCATTTAAGATTTCATGTCTGTCATTTTCGTAAAGCTTATATGTAATATCCAGAGAACCTGCCTCTTTGAAGAGATCATACACTTTTTTCACACCGACACCGTTATCTCCCACCGGATCATCCTGACCAGATACAATAAAAATTGGAAGCTTGTTTGGTACTTTCTTCACATTTTCCAACTGATTATCGTAGAGAACCGCTTCCATCAGCCCCAGATAGCCGTTTAATGTAAATTTGAACGTACACCGCGGTTCGCTATAATAAAATTTTACAATATCCTCATCTTTTGTAAGCCAGCTGTTGGAAGGTGTTTTTCCGGAAAGATCATATTTCTTATATGGTCCGCCAAAGGAAAGTGATTCAACCAGTCTGCTTCTGTGATGCCAGCCAAAAATTTTTGCAAGGAATCTGCATACATTGATTCCGAGTCTGGTCATACTGTCCGGCACACAACCGGTTCCCATAATGATCGCCCCTCTTAAATCATCATTGTAAACGGTGAGGTATTTCCGAAGCATATAAGATCCCATACTGTGTCCCATCATAAAATAAGGAACACCCGGATTTTCTTTCTGAACCATTGTGCGCAGTGTATGCATGTCTGCGATCACCGTGTCACTCGGATTTTCCGCAAAATATCCCCAGTCATCTTTGGATGCTACGGAATCCCCATGTCCTAAATGGTCATGTCCCACCACCATAAAGCCATTTTCTGTCAGAAATTCAGCAAATGGTCTGTAGCGTTCTACAAATTCGATCATGCCATGTGTGATCTGTAAAATTGCCTCATACTTTCCATCTTCCGGAATCCATTTGACTGCATGGATGGTTGTTTTGCCATCCGCTGATAAAAATGTAAACTTCTCCTCTTTTGCCATATTTTTCCCCTCTCTCACTCTTTTCGTGATTGTAAATAACTGCTATTTTCTAACCTGTGGCTTCTTTATTCCGTCTGAGCGAAACGATGGATCTCCTCCACATTACGTTCTAATTCATCCGCACATTCTTTGTGCTCTTTCCACTCCTGGCGCAGTGTTTCCGCTTTGGATAACACTCTGCTCTGCACTTCGAAAAATTCATTTTCACCCTGACAGAGACTTTCTAATATTTCTTCAATATTTGTTTCTTCTTCCACATTTTCATGATCCGTTTCCACTGCCTCTGTGTCCCTGTCTTCCAGAAGTTTCACCAGAGAACCGTTATTTTCTTTTAAGAGATCATTTAACGCATGAATCTGTTTTTCCGCCTCTGTGGCAGTTTCCTCAAAACCACTGATCCTCGCAAGCACATCCGCAACCGCCGAAGTATACTGCTCTGCGTTCACACGCACTTCCTCTGCCGCTGTCACAAATTTTCTTCCGTCTTCTCCCATGCGTCCTGCCTCGATTGCTGCGCCGAGTGCCAGAACTCCCATATTCTGTGAAATATCTGCCAGTTTCTGTAACGCCTCTTCAACAGACTCTCTCTCCTGACAATATGCCTCATAGAACGATTCTATCTCCTTCATGGGTGTGGTGACGTACTTGTTCTTCTCTACAACTTTTGCAATTTTCTCGTGCTCACCCTCCATTTGCTGGCAGAGTGCTTCTTTTTCCTGCTGCAATCTGATATTCTGTTCATTCTTTTTTGCAAGCTGCTGTTTCAACAGTACGGTCTGTCCTGAATTCGCCTCTGAACACTCCTTTAACAGTTCCAATTCCTCTGAAACCGCCGTGATTGTCTCATCCAGTTCCGTTTTTGAGATCGTCATCTGTACCAATGTCTCTTCTGCGCTGTCTTTTGCTTTTGCAATATTAGAAATCTGCTCCTGCAGACGGTTCTGTTTTTCCTGTAATGCCAGAAGTTCCTCTTCCAGTTCTTTTGCTTTTTTTCCACCAAACATATGCCATCCTCCAGCTTTTATTGATAATTTCGAATGATAACCTGTACGCTTTCCACTCCATTATACTCGTTAATCTCTGGATAGTACACAATCATTATCCTCAATTTGTTTATCTGACCGCGAAAAGCTTTTTCCACTTCCGCACTTCCATACTTTTCTGCATAATATGCTTTGAACGCCTCAATATCACCAAAATAGACTGCCGATACCGCCTCTCCCGCGGCTGTCACCAGGTTCAGCCGCAACACATTCTGATTTTTTCCGACCACAAAAGCCTTTGTGATACTCAGGTTTTTGTCGGCAAACTGTGGTTTGATATTGGCTTTTCCAAAAGGCTCTAACACTGCAAATTCCCGGATAAGACCGGCATCCGCATACGCTGCTGGCATCGGAATATCAATTTTGATCTTCGGAATCAGGTCATCCTCCGTGAGATTTGCACAGGCATTGATTTTTTCACGGAACTTATCCACGTTTTCTTCCGGAAGAGATAATCCTGCCGCCATCGGATGTCCGCCGAATTTTTCCAGAAGTTCCCTGCACTTACATAGTTCCTCATACATGGAGTACTCCTCAATGGAACGCCCGGAGCCCTTCACGCCCTCCTCCGCCTTCGTCAGCACAAATACCGGCTTATGATAAGCCTCCCGGATACGCCCTGCAATGATTCCTGCAAGACTTTCGTGCACCTGTGGCAGATAAATGACAAGCACTTTATCCGACATGTAATGTTCCTCCACCACACGTTTTGCCTCCTCGACGCCATCTGCTGTCATATCTTTGCGCTGCTGGTTTAACTCCACAAGCTCCCTTGCCGTTTTTGCTGCCTCTTCCTCTCCCTGTAAAAAAAGAGACAGAGACAGTTTTGCTGTATCAAGTCTGCCACTCGCATTGATACACGGTCCTAACACAAAACCAAAATGATATGCATTGATCTGCTCCGGTTCTAAATGATTCTGAAAGATCAGGGCGCGCATCCCCGGATTTTTTGTGCGGTGAATGCGGTTTAATCCCTCTTTCACCAAAATGCGGTTTTCGTCTGTCAGATCCATGACATCGCCAACGGTTGCAAATGCGACATTTTCCAGAAATTCATAGGTTTCTTCCAGGGCAAAACCCATTTTTTCATACAATACCTGCAGCACTTTCCATGCGACTGCTGCTCCACATAACTCTTTAAAAGGATACGCACATTCCTGCTGCTTTGGATTCACGATTGCATCTGCGTTGCTGCGAAGGAACTGCTTTTCCCCGTTCTCCTCTGTATAGGGAATCTCGTGGTGATCGGTCACTAACACGGTCATCCCAAGTTCTTTGGCATGCGCAATCTCTGAGATTGCAGCAATTCCGTTATCGCACGTAAGAATGGTATCCATTCCGTCTCTTTTTGCCTGATCGATCAGATTCTCATTGATTCCATAGCCATCCTTCATACGGTCCGGAATCTGCGTGGAAACATTTCCACCACAGTGTTTAATTCCCCGGTATAAAATATAGGTTGACATAACTCCATCTATATCATAGTCGCCGATAATACGGATCGGCTTTTGCTCTTCTATTTTAACTTTTAAAATATCTGTCAAACGATCTGCATCTTTCAATAAATGTGGATCGTATAAATCCTTTAAACTTCCATAGAGATATCTTTCAAATGCCGCCTCCCCGATCACCTCACGGTTTCGGATAAGACGCGCTGTGACAGGGCTGATCCCGAACTCTTTTCCAAGCTTTTCAAAATCAGCCCCTTTGTTGATTACAAACCATTTTTCCATGTAACACCTGCTGCCTGTTTTTTCTTATGAATTTATCTTTTAATAATGCACTTCCATCAGCATCAGTCCACATGCCGGTGCTGTATAGCCTGCGTTCTCCCGGTTTTTGCTCTCTAAGATCTGCGGCAGCTCCTCCGGCGCTCTCCTGCCATCCCCGACCTCGATCAGCGTACCCGTCAGGATCCGCACCATATTTTGCAAAAATCCATTGCCCCGGTAATCGATCCAGAGATCATTCCCTTTCTTCGTAAAATTGATCTCATAAATTGTGCGGACTGCCGTTTTTTTCATTTTCTTATTTCCGCAAAATGAAGTAAAATCATGTGTTCCGATCAGATAGGAAGCAGCTTCTTTCATGCGCTCCACATCGAGTGTTTTCTCATACTGGTACTCATATTTCCGCTCGAAAACATCCGAGATCTCTCCCATATGGATGTGATAGCGGTAGGTCTTTTTCTTTGCGGCGTAGCGGCTGTGAAAACGCTCGTCCACCTGTTCAACCGCAATAACGGCAATGTCATCCGGCAGATAATGATTCAGATAGGACAGGATCTTTCCCTCCGTAAAATGCTCCTCAATATGAAAATTTGCCACCTGGCCTTTGGCATGCACGCCCGCATCCGTTCTCCCCGAACCGATGACTTCCACCGCGTGTCCTGCCATCTGTCCCAGCACTGCTTCTATTTTTCCCTGAATGGTCAGCCCAGTGCTGTTCTGCCCCTGCCAGCCCTTGTATCTTGTCCCATCATACTGGATTGTGATTTTATAGTTGTTCATACTTTTTATCCCTGCTTTACTGCAATTTAAACTGTCTTTTAGTTTAACACATTTTCTACTCAAATCCTAGTCTGCGATCTGTTCCTGAAACGTTTTTGTGCCGGGGAACTGAAAAAAACCAATCCCCCGGCACATTTACTCTGCATTTTATACCAGTTCTGCAATCCTTGTCACCGCAACATAGATCTCCGATATTTTATACCAGGTACGGTAATCTACCACTCCCGTCACAGGCAATCCAAAAATAGACTGGAATTTTTCTACTGCTGCCTTCGTTGCTTCTCCGTAAATCCCATCCGGTGTGATCGTCGGGATTGCCGGATAGGCCTGCGAGATTCTCGCTAACTGTTCCTGGATCTGCCGGACCTTATCTCCGGCAGCGCCCACTTCCAGATTATACCGCGGCCAGGATGCAGGGATACCGGAAATCTCCTCCGCTGTATTGATAAACATATTATCACCATAATAATAACGGAGAATTTCTATCGTTTCGTAGTTCTGATCCCCAAGATATTTGCTTCCCCACTGGCTCAGCCAGTTGCTGCACGTCACGCGCTGTCCGTCACAATACTGCGTCAGGATTGGCTGTCTCACATTCGGTCTGGAAAGATAATTCTGGAACATTTCCTCCACCACATCCGAAATACTCTGGAAAATATTTCTTCCATATACAAATTTCTGGTCATAAGCAGTGGATGTTGTGATGGTGAAGTTATAGCCTTTGTTCCGGTACCATTCCGTGTAAACCCTGTTTAATGTAAAAGACATGATTGCAAGGATATTGGCACGCAGCGTGCTGTCCGGCCACGTGCTGTATATCTCGCTGGATGCCACATTTTTGATGTAATCCCGGTAACGGACATAATAATTTGCCGCATTGGGATCCGATGGTGGTCCGTCGTGAACAACGACAAATTCCGGGATCACCACTTTACTCAGCACGATCTCCCCGGAGTCTGAGACTGGTTTGATCTCGGACTCTGCTATTTTCGGCGGGAAATCCCCAAACAGCGTATTCGCCGGAATCACAATGGAATCTATCTGGGATTCCTCTTTATTTTCTTCCGCCATTCGCACCTGTTGCAATGCGAGCTGCTCTGAAAAAACCTGAACGCCCGAAATACTGACAGGACGATATCCCGGTGCGGTAACTTTGACTGTATATTGGGCAAATGGTTGATTTTCGGAGGGTTCCATCGAGTATTCAAGCGGAGGCGCATCAAGCGTAAGTTTTTCCGACATTCCCGAATCATCCGCGCTTACCTCCTCCACCGTGGAATCCGGATCTCCAGAATAGGAAATGGTGATTCTTGCTCCCTCAATCGGTCTTCTGGTCCGGTTTGTAAGTACTTCTACTTTGAGGCTTCCTTTATCTACAGCCTCTGTCTGGGCATATTTGATATCTGGCATGAACAACCTCTTCATACATTTCCTTATATTATATGCTCAGACATGCAATCCTGTTCTGCTTCCTGTGCAAAACATTCGATTTCCCAACTTCTCAATTTTTATTTCCGTTCTTTATCCAAATCCCCCAAAACTTAATTCTTACTCTACCGTAACTACCTTCGCCAGATTTCTTGGCTTATCAACATCAAATCCCTTATCGGATGACACGTAATATGCTAAAAGCTGTAATGCAACCGATGCAGGTAAAACCATAAATTCATCCTGCATATCCGGAAGCCTGATCACCTGATATTCGGTATCAAGATCACCGGAAAGTGCCTCTTTGATAAATAATACAATATCTGCACCTCTGGATTTTACTTCCTTAATATTGGAAAGCTCTTTTGACATGAGTTTTTCCTGTGTTACCGTTGCAACAACCGGTGTGTTAGTCGTGATCAGTGCAATTGGTCCGTGTTTTAATTCGCCGGAGGCATAAGCCTCAGAGTGAATATAAGAAACCTCTTTCAGTTTCAATGATCCTTCCAGTAAAATAGAGTAATCCAGTCCACGTCCGATCATAAACAGATCCTTTGCTTCCAGAATCTTCTTTGCGATCACATGGATGTCACGTCTTTTCTCCAATACTTTCTGCATCACTTCCGGAACACGCTCTAATTCTGCGATAAAGCTCTTTGTCTGCTCCTCTGTGTAGACACCTCGCAATAATGCCATTTTTGCAACCACAAGATAAAATACGGAAAGCTGTGTTGTGTAAGCTTTTGTACTTGCCACTGCAATTTCAGGTCCTGCTGCGGTGTATAACACATAATCACTTTCTCTTGCAATGGAAGAACCTTTTACGTTGATAACAGATAAACATTTTGCGCCCTGTCTCTTCGCATATTTTAATGCTTCCAAGGTATCAATTGTCTCACCGGACTGTGATACTGCGATCACCAATGTTTTCTCATCAATGACCGGATCAGAATACATAAACTCTGATGCAAGTTCTACGTCCATCTGCACATGAACGATAGATTTTACAAGAGCCTGTGCCACAAGTCCCGCATGCATGGCTGTTCCGCATGCTACCACACAGATCCTGTCACAGTCTGTAAAAAGAGAATCCGGCACACCATCTGCTGTAAAATCAGGCAGACCATTTGTGATACGGTCTTTGATCGTGTTCCTGATGGCTTCCGGCTGCTCCATAATCTCTTTTTCCATATAAAATGGATAACCATTCTTTCCCGCGCTGTTCAACTCCCAGTCAACGGACAAAAATTCTGGTTCTACCACATTGTCATTTAAATCCGTAAGTACCACATGATCTTTGTGCAACTCTAAAATGTGATATTCCGGTACAACAAAGTATTCATTTGTAAAACGGCAGAGTGCAGTCAGATCTGATGCAAGCATTGCTCCCTCTTTGCATATGGTTGCAACGATCGGGCTGACATTCCGGATCGAGTAGATCACATCCGGCTGATCTTCAAACAGGATCACAAGCGCAAAGGTACCCTTTAATTTGCTCACTGTTTTTTTGATCGCTTCCTTTGGATCTCCCTTGTAATAATGATTTAATAATGCAGCCGCAACTTCACTATCTGTTTCAGAATGAAGGATTTCCTGCAAATCGTAATCAGCGATCAGCTCACGATAGTTTTCGATGATCCCGTTATGAACCAGAGTCACTTTTCCCTGCTGATGCGGATGTGCATTCTGATCCGTAACTCCACCGTGAGTTGCCCATCTTGTATGTCCGATACCGCAGGTAGACAAAATCTTCTTCGAATCACAAATTGCTCTTAAATCACTTACTCTTCCGGCACATTTATAAACATTTGTCACATGGGAAGTTTCGTCTTTCACTGCAATACCCGCACTGTCATATCCACGATACTCTAATAATTCCAACGCATCTAATAAAACATCTTTTACGTTTTCACTGCCTGTATAACCTATAATTCCACACATATTAAATTTCCTCTTCTTTTCTATTTAAAATTTAAATCATATTCGAATTCAATTGTCCCATTATACCGTATTTGTTTTGCAGTCACCTGCATATTTGCCGGCATATCTCGCACTGGGAAGTACGAAAGGGCGTCCGCCGAATTTTCGATAACCCTTTTCCTCGTTAACCTGTGTATGGTCGTCCTCACAGGTACATGGCGCTAGAAGAGAAACCTAAATGTCTGCAATCAGTCACAGACAGGATCGCATATCTGAAAATATAAACCTTATTCGATTATCAATGTGCTATATATATTGTAAATGCCTTCATAAATGCTGCTACATCTATGAAGGCATCTATAACATGATTACTATACTATGATATGTGAAAAATGTCCAGAAGTTATTTTACTTCTACTGTCCAGCCATATTTATCCGGGATTCTTCCCCACTGGATACCGGTTAAGGTATCATATAATTTCTGTGTCAGTTCACCGATCTCAAAGTTGTTGACTGTCACAACATCATCTTTGTAACGAAGTTCTCCAACTGGTGAGATAACGGCTGCTGTACCTGTACCAAATACCTCTTCCAATGTACCGTCATGTCCGGCTTTCATCAGATCATCTACGGAAAGTCTTGTCTCATTTACTTTGTAACCCCAGTCACGAAGCAGATGGATCATGGAATCTCTTGTAACACCCGGAAGAACGGTTCCTTCGATCGGTGCTGTGTAGATTTCACCGGCAATCTTGAACATGATGTTCATGGTTCCAACTTCCTCTACATATTTACGATGCTCACCATCTAACCAGAGAACCTGTGCATAACCAAGTTTTTCTGCTTTCACCTGTCCTAAAATAGAACCTGCGTAGTTACCACCACATTTTGTAAAGCCTGTACCACCTTTTACTGCACGGACAAGTTCATCCTCAACCAGAATCTTAACCGGGTTAAGACCTGCTGCATAGTAAGCACCTACCGGGCAGCAGATAATCATAAACTTGTATGCGTTTGCCATATGTACGCCGAGTGCTGCTTCTGTTGCAAACATAAATGGTCTGATATAAAGTGAAGTGTTTGGTTCAGATGGAACCCAGTCAGCTTCTACTTTTACAAGTGCTTCCACTGCTTCGACAAACATATCAACTGGGAATTCCGGCATGCAAAGTCTTGCGTTGGAATTGATCATTCTCTTTGCGTTCATCTCTGGACGGAACAGCTGGATTTTTCCTTCTGCTGTACGGTATGCTTTCATACCTTCAAATGTTTCCTGTGCATAGTGAAGTGTCACACATGCCGGATCCATTGTGATAGGTCCTTCCGGAACGATTCTTGCATCTTTCCATCCGTCTTCTTTTGTCCAATCCATGACAAACATGTAATCTGTCATATACTTACCAAAACCAAGATTCTTCTGGTCTGGTTTCTCCTTTAATACCGGTCTTTTTTCAAATCTGATATCCATAATATCCTCCTTGTTTGCGAAGCAAATGCGACTGTCCTTACAGGAGCAGAGGATTTGGCCTCCTTTTCCCATTACACTTTTGGGAAATTAACTTTGACAACCATTATGATACTTTCTTTTTTTCATGTCAAGATTATTCCGAAGCCTTATGTTATGTATAACTATTAGTTATTATCTGTTTTATTTTCTATAACCTGATTTTATTTTCTTTTTCAAGTGACTTTTCCACTCTCCTGTAATATAATAAAACTACCTAAAAAAATTATGAGAGGTGATCCCTATGCATACATTTCAGCCAATTCCAGTTGATATGCTGGACATGAATCCATTTACGAAAATCGGCAAAGAATGGGCACTGCTCACAGCCGGAAATAAACAGGAATCCAATACAATGACCATTAGCTGGGGCGGTGTTGGTGTTTTATGGGGCAAAAATGTTGTCTATGTTTTTGTCCGTGATTCCAGATATACCAAGGAACTGATCGATGCGGGAGACTTTTTCTCCCTTACATTTGTAAGTGACCAGTACCGCGATGCCTTGAATTACTGTGGCTCCCATTCCGGCCGGAACGAGGATAAGATTGCAAACGCAGGGCTTACCGTGGACTACCGGCATGGAATCCCATACATTGATGAGGGAAATCTTGTTTTGGTCTGTGAAAAAATGTCTGCTACCAGAATCACGGATGATTCCTTCCTCGATTCCGAGATTGCTGACAAATGGTACAAAGACGGCGATATGCACACCATGTACGTTGGACAGATCATTGATGTGCTCGCAAGATGATCATTTCTGCTAAACTCTTATTTTTTTGCAAAACGCTGCATTCCTAAACCACAAAAGCCTCCCGGCAAAAATGATCCGGATTGCCTTTCATCGCAATTCCCACATTTTTATCGGGAGGCTTTTTTACTCATGAAGCAGATAACCACTTCTTATTCAACAAAAAAATTTATTTTATTTCAATGGATATTTCTCTGTCAAAGATTTCACGATCGCCTTTGCCTTGTCAGCTGCCGGCTCACCCTCTTTGATCATCATTGCGATTGCCTCTGCGATCTGATCCATATCATCCGTGTTTAATCCGCGGGAAGTTACCGCCGGAGTTCCAAGACGTACACCACTTGTCACAAATGGAGATTTCGGGTCGTTTGGAATGGTATTCTTATTGCAGGTAATGTTGACGGAATCCAGAAGTTTCTCAACTGCTTTTCCGGTAAGATCATAATTGGTCAGATCTACGAGCATGAGGTGATTGTCTGTTCCACCGGATACGATCTTAATTCCACGATCCATCAGTCCCTTGCAGAGTGCCTGTGCGTTGTCAATAATATTCTGCTGGTAAACCTTAAATTCCGGCTGCAATGCCTCTTTGAAGCAGACTGCCTTGGCTGCGATCACATGCATCAGTGGTCCGCCCTGAATACCCGGGAAGATTGCTTTGTTAAAGTTATACTTGTCCGCAACTTCCTGACTGCTCAAAATCATTCCGCCTCTCGGTCCGCGCAGTGTCTTGTGTGTTGTGGTCGTCACAACGTGTGCATATGGAATTGGGCTTGGATGAAGTCCTGCTGCCACAAGTCCTGCAATATGCGCCATATCGACCATGAGCACTGCACCACATGCGTCTGCGATCTCACGGAATCTCTTGAAATCAATGGTTCTCGCATAAGCGGATGCCCCTGCAATGATCATTTTTGGTTTACATTCCATTGCAAGTTCTTCCACTTTATCATAATCAATGAATCCCTCGTCATTGACACCATATGGTACTACATGAAAATAACTTCCGGAAAAATTGACCGGAGAACCATGTGTCAGATGTCCACCATGGTCTAAGTTCATTCCCATGATCGTATCACCCGGTTTTAAAATTGCAAACTGTACCGCCATATTTGCCTGCGCACCGGAATGTGGCTGCACATTGACATACTCACACCCAAATAATTCTTTTGCGCGCTCTCTTGCCAGTTCTTCCACAACGTCCACGCACTCGCAGCCACCGTAATATCTCTTTCCCGGATAACCTTCCGCATATTTATTCGTCAGGACACTTCCCATTGCTGACATAACCGCCGGGCTTACCCAGTTTTCGGATGCGATCAGCTCAATATGACTGTTCTGTCTGTCAAGTTCATCGGTAATTGCCTGTGCAACTTCCATATCCACTGCCTGAATATCTTCTAATGTGTACATAAAATCCTCCTTGTCCTTCGACGGAAAATATATTTTCATTCTATCAGCTTTATCTTTTGATCATCTGAAAATTGATTTTCCCCAGTTGTCTTTTTGACAGAGACATATGTCTTTGCCAGATTTTAAACTTCATTATAAAGGACTTTCTGAAAATATTCAATTGCTAATTTATTTTTCTATTTCTTATAAAACATCGCAAACCATGCATTGATCACATCCCAAATCCATGCATATTCCCGATCAATGCCGCGATGCATATCTGCAAGATCAGGATAAGCGGCATTCCCACCACAAAATACCAGTGCTTTGTCTTATGATGAAACAGATACATGCCGGCCCACGTTCCGACACTGCCGCCTAAAATGCTCACAAGGAAAAGTATTTTCTCCGGTATCCGCCATGCATGATGTCTCGCCTTGCTTTTGTCCATTGCCATCACTGCAAGTCCAATGAGATTCATAACGATCAGATAGATCAAAAGTCCTTTTTGCATTCTTCTGTCTCCCTTCATTTTTTCTGTAAATGTGAAATGCAAAAACGGCCGCCAAAAGGCAGCCGTTTTCCTATTTCACAACTATTTTGTTGCTTTATTTTTTCCTAAATGTACTTTCATGACATACCACAGTTCTGTTGCGATGCAGATAGAAGAATAAGCACCACATACAAGACCTGCCATAAGTGGAAGTGAGAAATCACGGATACTTGCCACACCTAAAATGTAGAGCATCACAACCATGATAAAGGTTGTGATAGAAGTATTAATACTTCTGGACAATGTCTGTGTCAGACTCTTATTCGCAACTTCACGCAATTCCTCCGCAGTCTGTTTTCCGGTCTTTAATGCCAGGTTCTCACGGATACGGTCAAAGATAACGATCGTATCATTGACAGAGTAACCGATGATCGTCAGCATACATGCGATAAAGGTATTTCCGACGGAAATACGAAGCAGTGAATAAACCGCCAGCACTACCAGCACATCGTGCAGCAGCGCAATAATCGCACTTGCACCAAAACGGATATCCTTGAACCGGAACCAGATGTAGATCAGCATGCAGATCGAAGCTACAATCACAGCAACGATGGCATCGGAACGCATCTCATTGCTGACAGTGGAGCTGATACTCTGTGATGTAATGGAAGATTCATCCGCTCCAAGCTGATCCACCAGTGCCTGCTCCAGCGTATCTCTCTCATCCAGCGTCAGGGTACGCGTCTTTACCGTAATCTGTGTCGTACCTTCCACTTTGTTCGCCATGATGTCATTGTCGCCGATCACATCTGCAACCACCGGAACGATGGTATTCTCAATCTCTTCAATCGTGTAATCCTTACCATAATCTGCAGTGGTGGAAGTACCTCCCACAAAATCCAGACCATAGTTCAACGCTCCGCTTCCCTTGGCCGCATGAACGCCCATTCCGATAAATCCCGCTGCAATCATTGCCAGAGAAACCGCAAAGAATACGCCTCTCTTTCCAAGGAAGTTCAGCGTCCTGCGCTCTTTTGCACGGCCATAGAACTTCTCGTCACGGATACCGATGGCATAGAAGGAATACAGGATCCATCTTGTCACGACAAGCGCTGTGAACATGGAAAGTACAATACCAATCATCAGAGTGTATGCAAATCCCTTGACTGTACCGGAACCCAGCGCAATCAGTACCAGCGCCGCGATGATCGTTGTGATGTTACCGTCAAGGATGGCTGACATTGCCTTCTTAAAACCGATCTTCATTGAAGAATTGACCGTCTTGCCCGTCGCAATCTCCTCACGGATACGCGCGAAGATAATGACGTTCGCATCGACCGCCATACCGATACTTAGGATGATACCCGCAATACCCGGCAGTGTCAGTGTAATCTCAAATAAGTACAATGTAGCAATTACCAGACAGGTATAGATTGCCAGCGCGATGGCTGCCGCCAGACCCGGAATCTGATACATCACAATCATGAAGATCATGACGATCACTAAACCGATGGCTGCTGCCTTTAAGCTGGAAGAGATTGCCTGGCTTCCCAGCTGTGCTCCTACAACGCTGGATTCCAGCTCCTGCAGCTTTAAGGAAAGAGAACCGATACGGATCTGCGTTGCCAAA
>OGZH01001334.1_pt1 | contig 15449 bp, 14 predicted proteins | sample 1576741 | NCBI WGS metagenome assembly OGZH01 (sample SAMEA3541560, study PRJEB24748) | human gut metagenome | biome: human gut; feature: human-associated habitat; material: faeces | place: China | collected 2012 | reverse complement strand
AGGCGCACATCCGGCGTAAAGATCATTGGTGGAAGCCCCTTGGTTTTCTCCTGCTGACGATCCATTGGTTCAATCCTTTGATGTGGTTGGCTTATGTGCTTCTTTGCCGTGACATTGAGCTTGCCTGCGATGAAAAGGTCATCAAGGGACTTAGCAACGAACAGCGAGCCGATTATACGCAAGCACTTGTGGCCTGCAGCGTAAACCACCGTATGATCGCCGCTTGTCCTCTTACCTTTGGCGAGGTCGGCGTAAAGGAGCGTGTGAAGTCTGTGATGAATTATAAGAAGCCTGCGTTCTGGGTTATTATTATTGCAGTCATTGTTTGCGTGGGCGTTGCGGTCTGCTTCCTAACGAATCCTAAGCAAGACCGCTATACATTGCGAATTGTTGTTCCAGCAGGAAGTCAAGAGGAATTTGTATATACGGATGAGGAAGTCAGCACAGTCAGAAATTCAATCAAAATATGGTCTGGTGATGGATTGGGTGATACAGAAGTTCTTTTGTTCCCCGTTAATAAGACAGCAGAAACCGGATACACAGCCACTTATCTTACGCATGGTATGCCTGTGGAATTTGATGCAGAAAAAGATACGTGGTTTAAGATTGGTGTGAATATGCAGAACTCCACCAATGAGGACATTATTGTTTATGTTGAAGTAGAAAATGTAGAAGTGCGTATTGTGGATGAGATAAATTCCGTAATAGAGTGGTTTGATTACCTTGAAACCCCTGATGAAATGAAATGGGACGGTAGTCTTGAAATCAGCCTCACCGAGTTTCCAGATGTGACCTTCCGTTGGACTTACGGACGGAGTTCCTGCGTTTGAGCGATTCCGGCGCCATCGAAGGCTAGATCTCCTCCGCCATGCCCACCGGCATGGAGACCACGGTGAAGGTCCGGGTGGGCAGCTTCCTGCTCACCGGCGTGGTGTTCGGCGGCGTGCTCTACCGCATCGGCCAGAAAATTCGTCTGGACTTTCAGTAATGGTAACAATGATACACTTAACGGTGGTATTGAACAGATTGCAGGCGGTTTCAGCACACTTAATTCTAACAATGAAGCTTTAAGAAGTGGTTCTACACAGCTCGCTGATGGAACATCAACACTTAAGTCATCTTCTGTAACTTTAGCAGATGGTGTAACACAGCTTAATGATGGTGCTATAACACTTAAAGATGGTATGGCAGAATTCAATGAGAAAGGTATTAAGGCTATTACAAGTCTTGTTGGTGATGATGCTGATACAGCAGTAGATACAATCAAGGAAGTAATCAGGCTTGGTCAGAATTACAACACATTCCTTGGTAAATCAGATGGTAAGGACAATTCAGTAACATTTATATATAAGACAGCTGAATTAACTAAATAAGCTTACTTTTCCAAAACTCTCATATATAAATTATGCCGGCCCGGTCGGCGGAAAGATTAATAATCTTTCAAAAAATCCCCACAGAAGTTTATATCTGTGGGGATTTTACTATGCAGTCAGTGCGTTAAATGTTATGCGGTTATACAGCATAGCTATATGTTAATATAATTACATAGACATTATAAATGCTATGATATGCTTTTAAAATAATCTTCAAGCCTTGTAAATGTCTTAATAAGTACAGCTGCTTCATCTTCGCTTAAATCGCCAGTGATATGTTTAATCATATCCTGATGAAATTTCATATGGTGATTGTATGCCGCATTACCCTTTGGTGTGAGAGAAGCATATACGACACGGCGGTCTTCCTCACTTCTTGTCCTTATTACATATCCCTTTTTAACAAGTCCGTTAATGCCGACTGTAAGAGTTCCCATAGTCACGCCTAAGGCCTTTGATATTGTTCCCATAGTGCGTGGCTCTTTAATTCCGATAGCTTCAATTATGTGCATATCAGTAACTGTGATGTCAGAAAATTCATCTGTAATTAAAGCCTTTTCTTCAATGTTCATTATATCATTGAATAAAGTTACTAAAATAGAGTTCAATGATTCGTAAATGTCCATAGGTATTACTTTCCTCGCTTCAAAATATTTTTAATTATACAATGAAATGGCGTGTTAATGCAACAAAATACTGCGGTATTTGTGAGTTAATGCGTTAAATACAATTTGCAATTTTATAGGATAAGTAGTATCATTAAATGGAGTATTATTTTGACAATATAGAGCAATAAAAGTACAGGTTATTGCTATAAAATATTACTTAATATCAGGTTTAAAGTTTAATGATAGATGGAGGCACATATGAAGTTCATAGCAATTGGCGAATTGATGTTAAGATTATCACCACCTAACTATGAGAAGATAGTTACAACCCACAATTTCATCGTTAATTATGGTGGAGCAGAGGCGAATGTAGCAGTTTCCTTAGCTAACCTTGGTGTAGATTCAACATTTTTTACAGTATTACCTAACACAGACCTTGGTAAGTCTTGTATCAACTACCTTAAGGCTAATGATGTACACACTAAGCACATTATCAAGTCTGACGGGAGAATGGGACTTTATTACCTTGAAGAAGGTGTTTCAGTAAGACCTTCACAGGTAATATATGATAGAGGAAGTTCAGCATTTGCTGAATATGATTATAAGGATGTAGATTTTGAGAATATTTTAAAGGATTATGACTGGTTACATTTAAGTGGCATCACACCAGCGCTTTCATATAACTGCCGCCGTCTTATTGATAAGGCTATTAAGGCAGCTAAGAAGCTTGGACTTACAGTAAGCTTTGATCCTAATTTCAGAAGTACATTATGGTCTTTTGAAACTGCAAGGGATGTACTCAGCAAATATCTTCCATATGTAGATGTACTTATAGGTATTGAGCCTATCCATGTATACAATGCAGATGGTACAGATGTTAAGGATGGTCTTACTATGGATCCATCATTTGAGGATATGGACAGAGTGTTTAAGGCTATTGATGAGCAGTACCATATGAAGGCAATTGCAAGAACAGTACGTTATGTTCATTCAGGAAGTAATAACTCTCTTAAGGCTTTCTACTATGCTGACGGAAAGACTTATGAAAGCAAGACACTCAACTTTGAGATTGTTGACCGTGTTGGTGGTGGAGATGCATTCTCTTCTGGTCTTATCTATGCTCTTATGCAGAATGACTGGAAGCACGAAGATATCGTCAACTTCGCAGTAGCTTCTTCAGTAATGAAGCACGCTATCCGCGGCGATACTAACATCACAAGCGTTGGCCAGATTAAGAGGCTTATGAATAATGCATCATTTGATGTACAGAGATAATGAACGCGGGTCATTAGTCATACAGAAGGAAGGTCTAAGGAAAATCAAGTACTTGAATAATGATTTTCCCTAGACCTTATTCATATGAGATTAATAACAGATAGATTATGGTTAATATACCGGAGGATATATGAAAAAGATAAAAGAACTTATGCCGGAGGCATATGATTTTAATGGAAAGCTTTCATTAAAACAGGCGATACCACTTGGACTTCAGCACGTTATGGCAATGTTTGTAGGAAATCTTACACCATTGCTTATTATTACAGGAGCCTGTGGTATTGGAGCAGGAAGTGAGTATGCATCTATTCAGGTTGCACTTTTACAGAATGCTATGATTATAGCAGGTATTGTAACGCTTATACAGTTATTTTCAGTAGGACCTGTTGGAGGAAAGGTGCCTGTTATTATGGGTACGAGCTCAGGATTTATCGGAGTGTTCAGCAGTATAACAAAGGTTATGGGTGGCGGAATATTAGCCTATGGTGCTATTATGGGTGCTTCCATTATAGGTGGTCTTTTTGAAACTGTGCTTGGTGCATTTATTAAGCCGTTAAGAAGATTTTTCCCATCAGTTGTAACAGGAACGGTTGTGCTTTCTATTGGATTGTCACTTATTTCAGTTGGTATTAATTCATTCGGTGGTGGAAATGGAGCTAAGGACTTTGGCTCACTAGAGAATCTGTTTCTGGCGTTTGTTGTGCTTGTTGTTATATTATTCGTTAAGCACTGGACAAAGGGATATCTTAGTTCATCATCTATACTCATTGGAATTATAGTTGGTTATATTGTAGCAGCTATTATGGGCTGTGTGCTTCCACATACAGCGGTTACTGCTGATGGAGTTGAATATACTAAGTCATGGGTACTTAACTGGAATAAGGTTGCAGAAGCTAAGTGGATTGCGATTCCTAAGTTTATGCCAGTTAAGCCTGTGTTTGATTTAAGAGCAATACTTCCTGTGCTTGTTATGTTTGTGGTAACAGCAGTAGAAACTGTTGGAGATATATCTGGTGTTATGGTCGGTGGAGTAGGAAGAGAAGCGACAGATAAAGAGCTTTCAGGCGGAGTTATGTGTGATGGTTTAGGTTCATCGCTTGCAGCACTTTTCGGTGTGCTTCCTAATACATCATTCAGCCAGAATGTTGGTCTTGTTGCAATGACTAAGGTTGTTAACAGAATTGCACTTGCATCTGGTGCGGTATTCCTTATATTATGTGGTCTTATTCCTAAGCTTGGAGCCTTAATATCAATCATGCCACAGTCAGTACTTGGTGGTGCGGCAGTTATGATGTTCTCATCAATCATTGTTAGTGGAATACAGCTTATTACTAAGGAGCCGCTTGATGCAAGAAGACTTTCTATTGTATCGGTTGCACTTGGCGTAGGTTATGGTATGGGTGTAAGTCCTGCAATCCTTGCACATACACCACAGGCTGTACAGCTTATGTTTGGTGAGTCAGGCATTGTTCCAGCAGCATTTGTAGCAATCTTACTTAACGTAATTCTTCCTAAGAATAAAGCTGAGGAAACGGTTAAAGAAGTTGTTTCAGAAGAAGCAGCAACAATAAAGGAAAAGGCTGTAACTAAATAAGGTACAGCAATTAGCGAAGATACCGGGAAAGACGAATAAGGTCATCAGGAGTATCAATATCATATAATTCATATTCATCCTGTGCAGGAACTAAAACAACCTGTGCAGGATGTTTTTTTGCAATAAAGCCTCCACCCTTGCCCTGTGGAAGTGTAAGAAGCTCATTATAATAGCACGCAGGAAATATTACTGGTGCACCTGCGTTTTCGTTGAAGGCAAGCCGGCATATCTTATTATTATTGTTATTATTATTGTTATTATTATTGGAATAATCATTATTAGAATAATTATTATTAGAATAATCAGTATTGGCATTGCTGGATTTATCTGCGTTATTACAAGCAAAATGACTGCTGTTGTAGTAAATAAATAAAAGACACAGCAGCTGCAGGCTTGTCTTAGTGATGAGCGGCTGGTCTGATGGAAGAAATAATATTCCCTGGGTGCAGTTGTTTTTCTGGCAGCAGGATTCCTTTATAATGTGGGAAACACCAAGGTGTACCATATCATTTCTGTAAGGCATATTGTGTTTTATGCAATGTATATGTTCCCGTTCACATATCTGTACAAGTTCATCATGCCGTGTTACAGCAAGAGTTTTACCAAAGCTGACAAAGCGGCTTATATTTATCGCATTTTCAAAGAGAGTGTTGTTGTTAAAGGATGCTAAAAGCTTGTTGGTACCGAATCTTTTTGACATACCAGATGCCATAATAATGCACGAAATAGAGCTGAAGGTATTATCAATATCGATTAAAAGTACATCAGATCTGTTTTTAATACTGTCAAGAAATTCCGTGGATTGTTTTCTGATGACAGCTAATACGCGTGAGTTATCAAGAAGAGTCCTGATATGCTCCTGAAATTCACCACAGGAACTTTCCAGATAACCAAGCTCGTCAATAACAAATACACTATCAGCAGAGGTCATAAGATGCTTCATAATAGCAGGACAGGCACAGTTAATAAAGCCATCCTCTACGGAGGTCATGTTGTTGCCTTTTTTAGGGGAAACAGGAGTGAGTGTACGTGGTCTGCCAATCACATATTCTTTTCCATCATCTATAAGATTGGATTTAATAACAACTTCTGGGGTGTCCGTTCTGCGGCTTAGCAGATAATTGAAATTGAAAAAATCAGACATATCCGTAGCGTCTTTAGTCTGGTTTAAAATGCTGTTTAACAGATATGATTTGCCACTTCCCCGGTCTCCGGTAATAAAAAGATGCTTTTTTTCTGACATCTTAAAAAATGTAATGACAGCCAGAGCGTCTAAATAACAATTATCCATAGAATAAGTCACCTCATTTCAGTAAATGCTTTTATAACGTATGTGTGTCCAGTGTGAATAGATATATATCTGTAGTAAAGGTTTATAGTGCCACAACTACACGGTGTGTTTTATGGTGGATATCGGTACATTCAATAACATTAATATTATCATATATAAGAGACAGCTTTTCGTTAATAATATCAATGGAGTCTGTATGAGTGTTAATGCTGGTAAGTATTGTTCCGGCTTTCATAAGAAATATATTATCGCAGTATTCCAAAGCTAGCTCGGGACTGTGAATACACATAAGTACGCATCTGCCATCGGATACAATGCTTCTTATGCGCTGCATAAGAAGATGACGGTTAGAAAAATCAAGTGCACTATCCGGTTCATCAAGAAGAAGCAGAGGGGAAGCCTCTATTATGGTGCGTGCCAGAATACATAACTGCTTCTGCCCTTCGCTTAAAGCTAAGAAGTCTGATTCGTATAAACCATTAAGTCCAACCATATCAATAGCTTTATCGGCACGTTTTATCATATCTGTGGTGTAGCCTCCAAGTATGTGCATATGAGGATTGAAGCCAAGCAGACATACCTCCCTGACGGTCATGCTTATGGTAAGATTGTTTCTTTGGGGAATGTAGCTTATCAGCTGGGCCTTTTTTTTAACAGAGAGGTTTTCAAGTAAGTGTTCATTAAGCTGACATTTTCCGTTGTGCTTTATAAGTCCCATAATAGCTTTAATAAGGGAGGTTTTACCACAGCCGTTATTGCCAATAACAGCATTAAGCTGTCCTGGCATAAGGTCAAAGCTTACGTTATCAACCGCACAGGTGCTGCCATAATATACAGATATTCCGGCAGCAGAAAATGTAGTATTGAATAAATCGGACATCATAACGCCTCCTTTTTATTAGTTCTGATAAGCAGAATGATAAGCAGTGGAGCTCCAAGAAGTGAGGTAAATATACTGACTGGCAGCTCTGATGAGGATACACTTCTTGCCAGTATATCAGCAAGTGTCAGTAAAATAGCTCCTGTGAAGCCACTTGTTATGTATGTAAATATGTCATTACGCTTTGTAAGCAGTCTGGCAATATGAGGTGCGATAAGTCCGATAAAGCTTATAAGCCCTGTAACACATATTATTGATGATACTACTAATGTAGCAAGCATTAGTATGATAAAACGCAGACTTGTTACATTTACACCTAGTGATACAGCTTCCTCTTCGCTTGTAGAGAGAATGAGAACCTGTCTGTATAACATAGCCATTATAATAAAGCCGCCAAGTGTTGTGAGTAACGGAATAGCAAGGCTGTCCCTTGAAATACCATTAAGGCTTCCCATAATCCAGTATTCGATTGAAGCAAGCTGTTTTTCAGGATCGGCAGCAAGCTTTAGAAACATAAGTATAGTCTGTGCTACAGAATGAATAGCTATACCGGCAAGCACGATAGTATAACTGTTTCTGCCAGGGACAAGATAAGCTGTAAGCAGAGTTATTATGAGGGCTGTAACAGCTCCGATAAAAGCAGATATGGAGATGACTGGAACAGAAGCTGAAACGGCAACTATTGCAAGAGCAGCACCGGCACTTGCACCGGAGGAAACGCCAACGATATCGGGAGAAGCCAGAGGGTTTTTAAATATAAGCTGATATATATAACCTGATATTGAAAGACCAAAACCACCTATAACACCCATAAGGGCACGTGGAAGCCTGAGCCTTTTAAAGACCATAATAGACATAGTATCACCAGACAGTAAGCTCTTTAATGTGAGTGGATACTGTCCGGTAATGACAGACCATACAAGTACTACTATAAGAAGCAGTACCTGTATGGCTGATAAAAGTATAATTTTGTTCCGGTAATTATAAGTATTTTTGAACATAAATCATCCTTATTTAGCAGGTGTGAATCCATAAAAGCTTTCATAGAATTTAGTTACACATTCTTCATAGAAATCCTTAGTAACCTTTTCTGGATGAAGAACAGAGGCAATATATATGCTTCCTAAGAAGCTTGCTGGTACAGGTGAATCCCAGGCTTCTATATCACCAGGAAGCTTTACAACTTTTTTATTCTTAACAGCATTGCAGTCTGCAAGGTTAGCATCATTAAGAACGTCATCTACTGAGTAAGTTGCATCGGCAGCTATTATGATGTAATCAGGGTTCCAGGCAAGAAGCTGTTCATATGAAACATTTGCCCAGTAAGTATCTGTGAGCTCAGAGGCTGCATTCTTTCCGCCTGCATTGGTAAGTAATGTGTTCTGGTACATCTTGCTTCCGGCTGTTGAAAGAACAGAGCTGTTACCTGCAAGATATACTAAAGGAGTGTTCTCACCTGCAAGCTTGGCTTTATTATCAGCTAAAAATGTATCAATGGAATTGTTAAGTGCATCAGAGCGTCCAATTGTGTTAGTTATTTTACCAACAAGTGTTATACATTCCTTAAGGAGCGTTGCATCCTCAGGATTAACAACAACAGCCTTGATACCAAGACTTTCAAGTGTATCTGCAGCTTTTTTTAACTTCATAGGAAGGAATACAACATCAGGTGCTGCTGCAACACAGGCTTCTGTGTTGAATTCCTTGGCTGTTCCCATATTAGGAAGACCTACGATGGATGGAGCTGCAAGCTTATAGATGTTTCTTGTATTAGCCTTAGCTTCGATGCCTACAAGCTTATCCTTTAATCCAAGTGCAAGGAGAAGACTTGTAGAGATATAGTAAGATGAAGCAATCTTTTCAGGTGCTTTTTCAAAAGTTACTGTTCGTCCAGCCTGGTCGGTAACAGTAAGAGGGTAGCTTGTGCTTACCTCTCTAAACTGGGACATAACATCAAAGGCTGATGTTGAAGCAGCCTGTGTAGTACTGTCGTTTGAAGCAGAACTGCCACATGCTACAGTTGATATAAGCATAAGCACTGCCAGAACTAAAGCGGTTAATCTTTTAAACTTTTTCATAGTTATCCTCATTTCTACTTTATTTTAGCACACTCATTTATGTTGAACAGAATATATCTGACAGCAACAGTTAAAAGATATGTGCGAATGAATTTTATCAGATTGACAAGGCTTTTACAAGCCAGTATAGTTATATTATGATGTAATTAAGAAACGGTCAGGAAAAAGTTTAAAGGTTGTTTGAGCTGCACAGCAGGACTTTTATTTCTGGCATAAGTATGATCAAAATGAGGAGTTTTTATGCTTAATATACAGAATTATAAAAAAGTAGAAAGTATTGAAGAGGCCTACGAGCTTAACCAGAAGAAGGCTAACAGAATTATCGGCGGTATGATGTGGATGCGTATGGGCGATAACAAAATCAATACTGCGATTGACATGTCAGGACTAGGACTCGATAAGATTGAAGAGACAGATGAAGAATTTAAGATTGGATGCATGACATCTCTAAGACAGTTAGAAAACCATAAGGGCTTTAATGAGTATACCAATGGCTGCGCTAAGGAAGCACTAAGGCATATTGTTGGGGTGCAGTTTAGAAATCTTGCAACAGTCGGCGGAAGCATATATGGAAGATATGGATTTTCTGATGTTCTTACATTATTAATAGGACTTGACTCATATGTGGAGTTATATAAGGGTGGAATAGTTTCCCTAAAGGAGTATGCGGCCAAGAGCTATGACAGGGATATTATTGTAAGCATTATAGTTAAGAAAAAGCCAGTTAAGATGTTTTATGAGGCAGTAAGAATAACAGAAACAGACCTTCCGGTTCTTACCTGTGCTGGCGTGGGCTTTAGCGGTTCAGGCAAATACAATATATGCATAGGTGCAAGACCGGGAAGAGCTGTTGTTGTTGAAGATAAGGAAGGCATTCTTAAGGGCGGAGTAAATGATGAGGCTATAGAGAGCTTCGCAAGGTATGTAAAAGAAAATGTTTCTACAGAGAGTAATATGCGTGGAAGTGCTGAATACAGAAGCCATCTGGCACAAGAACTTACTAAGAGAGCATTAAGGGCTGTAAATTATTAATATAGAGATTTATTAGTGTATGGATTGGAGAATATATGTTAGTAGATATTAAGTTAAATGGAAAGTCAGTCAAGGCAGATGTGGCCTGCGATATGACTCTTTATGATTTCGTGAGGGAGCATGGCTGTTATAGTGTAAAATGTGGCTGTGAGACTTCTAACTGCGGACTGTGTACGGTATTTCTTAACGATAAACCAGTGCTTTCATGTTCGGTTCTTGCTGTAAGAGCAGATAAATGCAGCGTTACAACGCTTGAAGGTTTACAGGAGGAGGCTGCAGAGTTTGTTACATTTATAGCTGATCAGGGAGCAGAGCAGTGTGGCTTCTGTAACCCGGGCTTTGTTATGAATGCTATTGCACTTTTTAGGGAGAATCCTTACCCTGATGAAGATGAGATTAAGGAATTCCTTTCGGGAAATCTGTGCAGATGTTCAGGATATGAAGGCCAGTTAAGAGGAATTCTGGATTACCTCAAGGCAAAAAAGGCGAAGGAAGTAAATGTAGAAAATAAAGAAAATATAGCAGAGGAGGTGAAGTAATGAAGTCAGTTAATAAAGCGGTAAGAAAAAAGGATGCAATGGAGCTGCTTCTTGGAAAGCCGGTATATACAGATGATATTGCACCAAAGGATTGTCTTGTTGTAAAGCTTCTGCGTTCACCATATGCCAACGCATATGTTAAGAGCATTAATACAGATATTGCAATGAAGGTACCTGGAATAGAGGCAATATATACATATAAGGATGTTGACCAGAATATGAAGCGTTTCACCTGCGCCGGTCAGACTTATCCTGAGCCAAGTCCTTATGACAGGCTTATTCTTGATAAACACGTAAGATTCATAGGTGATCCGGTTGCTATTGTTGCTGGAGTGGATGAACGCTGTGTTGATAAGGCGATGAAGCTTATTAAGGCAGAGTATGAGGTGCTTGAACCAGTGCTTGACTTTACTAAGGCAAAGGATAATGAGATACTTGTTCATCCAGAGGATAACTGGGAAGCAATGTGTCCTGTCGGAGCTGATAATAAAAGAAATCTATGTGCACATGATGAGTGCAGTAATGGTGATATAGATAAGGTGCTTGAGAGCTGTGATGTTGTAATTGACAGGACATATCATACAAAGGCATGCCAGCAGAGCATGATGGAGACCTTCAGGACATTCTGTACAATCGATACATATGGAAGACTTCATGTTGTAAGCTCTACACAGATAGTATTTCATTGCAGAAGAATCATATCACATGCACTTGGAATCTCTCCATCAAAGATACGTGTTACAAAGCCTAGAATAGGTGGTGGTTTTGGCGCAAAGCAGACATCGGTTTCAGAAATATATCCGGCATTTGTCACATGGAAGACTAAGAAGCCAGCTATGATTATATTCTCAAGGGAAGAGTCATTGTCAGCTTCATCTCCAAGACATGAGATGCAGATGCATGTAAGGCTCGGTGCAACTAAGGATGGTATTGTAAAAGGAATAGATTTATATACCTTGTCAAACACAGGAGCTTATGGTGAGCATGGACCAACGACAGTAGGTCTTTCAGGACACAAGTCAATACCATTATACGGAAAGGCGGAGGCATTCCGCTTTGTAAGTGATGTTGTATACACAAATGTTATGTCAGCAGGGGCATACAGAGGATATGGTGCCACACAGGGACTTTTTGCTGTTGAATCTGCCGTGAATGAGCTTGCTGATAAGCTTCATATGGATCCTTTTGAAATAAGGTTTAAAAACATAGTTAAGGAGGGCGATGTAATGCCTGCTTACTATGGTCAGGTCAATACAAGCTGTGCACTTGACAGATGCTTAGCAAAGGTCAAAGAGATGATTAAATGGGATGAGAAGTATCCTATGAGAAAGATATCTGACACTAAAGCACGTTTTGTCGGAATGGGTATGGCTATGCAGGGCTCTGGTATATCTGGTGTGGATGTGGGAAGTGCCACACTTAAGCTCAATGATGAGGGCGTGTATACAATGAATATAGGTGCTGCTGATATGGGAACAGGCTGTGATACAATACTTGCACAGATTGCTGCAGAGGTGCTTGAGTGCAGTACTGATAACATAAGTGTATTTGGTGCTGATACTGATATATCACCTTATGATTCAGGCTCATATGCATCAAGTACAACATACGTTACTGGAAAGGCAGTTGAGAACTGTGCCTTAGAGCTAAGAAGCAGAATCGAAAAGCTTGGAGCTAAGCTTATAGGCTGTGATAAGAGTGAGGTTACATTTGACGGAAGCTGTGTAAGATGCGAGGCTGGAGAGCACAATGGTGCATCAGTAAGTCTTTGCGATATCGCAACAGCTTCAATGTGTGGCAATGATATGGCACTTACAGTTACTAATACACATACATCACCTATTTCTCCACCACCATTTATGGTAGGTGCAGCTGAGGTTGAGGTTGACCTTGTCACAGGTGAGAGCAGGGTTGTGGAATATGATGCATGCGTTGACTGTGGAACACCAGTTAATCCTAATCTTGCAAGGGTTCAGGCAGAAGGCGGAATCCTTCAGGGAATTGGTATGGCAATGTCTGAAAATATCACATATTCTGATAAGGGAAAGCTTTATGAGAACTCATTCCTGCAATATAAGATACCATCAAGAATGGATATTGGACATATTAATGTTGAGTTTGAAAGCAGCTTTGAGAATGCTGGACCATTTGGTGCTAAGTCAATAGGAGAGGTTGTAATCAACACTCCACTTCCGGCTGTGACAGATGCGCTAAGCCACGCAGCAGGAAAGAGGTTCTATGAGCTGCCTATAACACCGGAGCAGATTGCTATGGCGAGAGCAGAGAATAATTAAAATTATAACACAGATAAGATAAAATATAAGACGGCACGATTTATTTCTGGATAAAGGGAATGGTCGTGCTGTTTTTTATGTTTATAAATAAAGTAAAAGCTTGAAGAAATGGACAAAATGAGTGAAAATAGTTTTGAAGAAACGGTCATAATGAGCAAAAATAATCTTGAAGAAACGGACAAAATGAATAAAAATAATCTTGAAGAAATGGTCATAATGAGAGATAAGTGGAAGGAAAACAAGAATTAATAAAACTGTTTTATTTAATGCCATTTCTCATAAAGTAGATGATTATTTTACATTATAAAATACAGGAGTAAAAATTATGCCTAATATATTAATTGTAGAGGATGATATAAATATTAATAACCTTCTTTGTGAGGTACTTAGGAAGGCAGGTTATACGTGTGAACAGGCATTTTCAGGAACAGAGGCAAAGCTGCTTCTGGATATAAAAGAAAAGGCTTATACGCTTGTACTGCTTGACTTAATGCTGCCTGGTGCAAGTGGTGAAGAGGTTTTAAAAGAGATAAGAAAACAGGGAAGGCTTCCGGTGATTGTGCTGACGGCAAAGGATAGTATAGATGATAAAATCGGAGTGCTGACAAACGGAGCAGATGATTATATAACAAAGCCCTTTGAGATTAGAGAGGTATTGGCACGTATTCAGGTGCAGCTTCGTCATATAGAGGCAGAAACAGAAGCAGAAACGGAAGTAAAAACAAAGGCTGGTATACAGGAAGGACAAGGCAGCGGAAGGCTTGAGTTCAGGGATATGGTGCTTATACGCTCTACCTTTGAGGTAAGTATCGGTGGCAGGGTGCTTCCTAAGATTACAAAACAGGAATTTGCAATACTGGAATTGCTGCTTAAAAACCCGAAGCAGGTGTTTAGCAAGGAGGATATATTTGAATATGCGTGGGATGAGCCATATATGGGTGAAACAAAGACACTGGATGTGCATATAAGTAATATCAGAAAGAAAATAAAGACCGTTACACCTGATGAATATATAGAAACAATATGGGGGATTGGATATCGCCTGCATGAATAATTTACTCTTTTTTTACTATTTATTTGCGATTGATTAGGATTTATTTTTTATGATAATAGCAGTTAAGAAAAGGAGGAAAAAGCTTTGAGTGAATTATTATTGCAGACAAGGAATCTGACTAAGCAGTATGGCAGACACAGGGCGGTTGATGATGTAAATATGCACATTAAAAAGGGTGCGATATATGGCTTTATTGGAAGAAACGGAGCCGGTAAAACGACCTGTCTTAAGATGATTAGCGGACTGTCAACACCGTCTTATGGCGAAATAGAAATGTTTGGGTATAAGGGAAAGGACTTACAAAAGGTACGTTCAAGAGTAGGGTGTCTTATAGAAGCTCCCGGACTTTATGGCAATATGTCGGCATACGACAATCTGAACATTAAATGTAAGCTTACGGGGATTAAGAAAAAAGGATATATAGAAGAGCTGTTAAAAACAGTGGGCCTTGATACTGTTGGAGAAAAGAAAACAAAGCATTATTCGCTTGGAATGAAGCAGCGCTTAGGGATTGCTCTTGCACTTGTAGGCGAGCCTGACCTGCTTATTCTTGATGAGCCGATTAACGGACTTGATCCACAGGGAATAGTGGAGGTGCGTGAAACCATCCAGAAGCTTGCAAAGGAGCGTGGCATGACAATATGTATTTCAAGTCATATTCTGGAGGAATTATCAAAGCTTGCTACAGATTATGGCATTATTCATAATGGATGCCTTGTGCAGGAGCTTACAAGAGAGGAGCTTATGAAAAAATGTCCGAGGACAACGGCATGGCGACGTCGGAACTTTCTTTGGGAAGAATGCGCAGACCTTCTCGACTGGCAAGGACCATCAGCAAATCGGGACGATAGAAGGGATCGGCGCTGATCAGGGCGTAGCGCGTGAGGTTGGCCATCGTAACGATTTGGCGTGCGGCACCGATCGCATAGGGTGTTTCGTTTAAAACACGAAAACTTTGAAGCCAGCCCATCACGCAAAAGACGATGAGCAGCATCATGAGAATGAATGTGCGCCAAAAAAGATTGGGAGCGCGGGTGTTCTGGGGGTTGGCCATTGTAACGGGACCGGAAAAACAGTAGATCGGATAGGGATCAACGATCGAAGAACGATAAAGGTTTGCACATTGTAGCCGCGGCAAAGTGCAAAAAAAGCTGTCTCAAGATCGTTCCTGAGACAGCTTCGGATCAGGCGACAACGAAAATCAAGCCTTGTTGGCGTCCTGAGGATCGTCCGGAATAAAGACGTAGCCCAGCCCCCAAACCGTCTGCAAATAGCGAGGCTTGCTGGGATCGGGTTCGATGAGTTTGCGCAGGCGGCTTACCTGGACGTCAAGCGAGCGATCGAACGCTTCGTACTCGCGGCCGCGGGCCATTTCCATGAGCTTGTCGCGAGAAAGCGGCACGCGCGGATGCCGTGCAAAGGCCTTCAAAA
>OGZH01001317.1_pt1 | contig 15561 bp, 14 predicted proteins | sample 1576741 | NCBI WGS metagenome assembly OGZH01 (sample SAMEA3541560, study PRJEB24748) | human gut metagenome | biome: human gut; feature: human-associated habitat; material: faeces | place: China | collected 2012 | reverse complement strand
AATAGTTGCTTTTGCGTCATTTATGATTTACAGTATGTATGGTTGTGCTGCGTTGCTTGCGAGGCGCACGGTCAGTGGAGCTTCATGCGTGAACTCCGCTCTATTATAGAATTTGTAGAAGTTGAGGTTTGCCCTAAACTGTGGGGCAAACCTTATTTTATATCATCCTTTATTTACTTTTTACCAAATAGCTTGTACCAAAAACTTGATTTTATTTCTGTGTTCTCCTTCTCTGTAACTCTCAATTTCGTCTCAAAACCAGATAATTTATTTTTATATACATTAATATTCCTATCAAGCAATTGTATCTGCTCCCTTAACTGTTTATTAGTATGAATAACTTGACCATATAGTTTCTTAACCTCATTCAATTCAGCTATCGCTCTTTCTTTTTCTCTCTTTTCGTCTTCATACAATTTTGTAGAAAAATACTTCCTAGATATTGGATCTACTAATAGTTCACCCCAAATATATCCACCATTTTTCCCATCTAATTTTTCTGTTATTTCAATAGTTTGCTTCTCTTCATCCTCTGCATTGTTAAAATTTTCTCTGACATTCCATTTACTGACTGTAAATTCTAAACATGCAAGTCCTTTTTGTTTCATTTGGCTTATCTTTTTACTATCTACCGGATGAGTATCTTTTATTTCAATTGCGAGTTGACCTTCCCATTTTTCAACATAAATTGCTGGATCCGCTTTCGTGAAACTCACAAGTAAATCAACAATTCGTCTAGTTCCATCTTCCATAAAAACAGATTCTTCTTGCAATATTTCATCAGGATATATCGTTAAAGCCTCGCCCTTCCACCTTATTTCTAGGCGCTCAATCCTAGATATACATTCTTTAAAAAATTCATGTCTATATGATTCCTCACTGCCTTCTCCTTTGTTTTCGAAATCGGCATTATAATATCTAAAATAGCTATTCTTGAGTATACCATTTTTCCCAGTTTGAAAAACCATTCTTACTTTATTTTCCGGTTTTTTACAAATGCTATAAATGTTATTTTTATATTCTTCCCAAAGATCTGGGCGATTCTGTTTCCAATCTAATGCATCCCATATAGTAATTCTTCTATATTTTCCGTCTATTAATAAATCTGCTCTTCTTTTCAATAACATCATCTCCTTCTTGCTTTTTTACTAATAAGTTCTATACTCGTCCAACATTTTCTTCATTACAAGTGCATTCTCATATTCCTCCTTAAATGCATCTTCCCGATATACACCCGGCAATTCCATACGTGGTAATCGTACATCTTCCAAATAATCCTGTCTTTTTGACCATTTCGAAGCCGCATAGTCTTTAAAATTTTCTTTCTCCGTATCTGACACAAATATCAATATGCATTCTTCAAACCGGTCTCTTGCATACATTGCGTCATGACTATCATAATCACAAAAGAAATCATGTAATATCATTTCCTTCGTTCCTTTTACATAGTATTTAAAAGAGATATTCCCTTCATGATGCCAATCATCAAACAAAAAATCCGTGCATGGAACATTTGTAAAATATCTACCACCATCCAATCCTACACCAATAGTTGAAAACAATATTGTCTGATGATATTTAACATATATATTATACCAATGAGGTCTACTATCAGTCTGACTAAATAAATAATAAACATATCCATCTCTATCATCGCAACCAGCATATTCGATAACATATTCCGGCGAATACTTATAATACATGCGTGTCACAGAACTATCATCTGGTACTTCTTCCCACTCTTCCCTTTTCAGCAAAAAATAAAATACCTGTTCAAGCGGCGCCATCAATAATCGAAATCTCTTTTTCCACAGATATTCAATTTGTGAAATTTCAGCAGTTTTGTTTTTAGGTGTGTTACTGTCCATTACTCTAGTATATATGTTGTTAGCATTCACCCCCCGATACGACTCTTCCAGAACATAAGGAGTAGAATATCCATTTTTTATTACAATTATATCTATCATACCTGTTTCCAGTTGCATTGTTTCAACCATTACACGAGGTCTAATCCCACCTGCAAACTTCTTGTTTCTCACAAAATCCACTAGCATTTGTGTCGATTTTCGATTTTCTGCATTAGTCATATCATTGACACAATAATCATTTTCTTCATCAATTCCTATGATGATATACGCATCTCTATTCTCTAGATTATTGGCCATACAAATAATATCATGTAACAAATCCGACTGTTTTCCATCTTCATACCATTCTTTTTTAAAGTCCCAATATGCTCCTTCTTGTTTGAGGGATATTAGCTCCAATATTTCTTCTTTTTGCAATTCTGAAAGCATACTCTTCTCCATTCGTTTAAATGTATTTTTATATAGTTTCTATATATACTCATAATTCCATTTATCTACTGGAAAACGCTTATATTCCTTCAATTTTTTATTTTCTGGCATCGCAATCATTAATAGTCGTCTTGGTCTTGTCATTGCAACATAAGCTATCCTCATCAATTCGTCTTCCAAATCACCCTCCATTAAAAACTTGGGTGTAAGTGTTTTTCCAGTCTTACTTTTTACATAAATCAAAACCGCATCATAAGTTTCACCCTTTACTCCATGAATTGACGATCTTGTATAATCTCCACTGGTTTTCTTTTCAAAATAATTTTTTAATGGTATATCCTTAAACTCTGGATTACTCTTATCTCTCATTTTTATCTTGAAAATATCTTTTATATTAATCCCCTCTGCAATTTGGAAATTATATTTTTGTAAAACATCAATATACAGATTTGTAAGCTGGCTTATCCATTCTGCTATACCTAAATCTATATTGGGCAAACCACAAAAAACATCAATTATAAAATCTTTCCAATTTTCCTCATCTGTATATTCCCTTATCTTTTTACTCATTAAATATTCATCTGTTTCCTCACCAATAAGGATTCTAAACGATGCTTTAGTCATATCACTACATGCCTTCTTTCGAGAACCACATTTCCATTCATATGCAGCTTTTGCAATCAACTCTATTTCCTTACTTTTCCACAGGTCATTAATATCTGTATCTGAATGAATCCTCCCTCTGGTAAGAACAGCTACCTTATCTGATTTAATTTCTATCTCCATACTGCGACATTTCTTAAGAAAAAATTCTATCACCTCTTTCTCTGTATTGCCGTTCGTCAAAAGTAGTATAGGCTTTTGGCTCTCATCTTTATAATCTCCCATCGCCTCATTTGCACTTTGCCCTTGCAATGTTGCTGAAAACCAAGATGTCGCATTACAAATATGCTGTGAACTTCGAAAATTACCAGTTAATTCAATAAGATCCCACGAATCTGCACCTATCTTCTTTTTAAAACATTCCGGACTTGCATTTCTCCATTCATATATAGCCTGATCTGGATCACCCACTAAGAATATTGATTTTATACCTGCTTCTGTAAGCAAATCAAATACAGCCATCTGTTCCTCTGATGTATCTTGAGCCTCATCAATAATAATGACAGGAAAACGTTCAACTATTGCTTTTGCTATCATTGGATATTCTTTTAGCAACCTATATGCAAAGGATGCAACCTCATTTTGAAATATAATATTTTTCTTCATAAGCATCACTTTATATTGCTGGCACGGAAGAAGTCGGCTCTTCCCATGTAGTTCACAAGCAACAACTTCTTTTTCTTTATAAAACTTATTATCAATTCCCCACTGAAATTTCTCTATATTGTCTACACACCCTTTTCTATAGCATTCTGTTCTCCAATACCTATAAGGGAGTTTCCAATTATCGCTCAAAGCAATTATTGGTCTTACTTTGTCATGTGTCTTCAAATAGCCATATCTTAAAACAATAAATTCATTAATGAAACTATCAACCGTCCCAATATAATGCGGATAGTCCAGTTTACCAATTCCCTTGTTCAGCAAAAATGCTTTTTTGTAGATTTCATCACTAGCAACATTTGTGAATGACAAAACTGCAACTCCTTGATGATATCTATCCCAGTTATCCAAATAAGACAATAACTTAGTCGCTACAGAATATGTTTTCCCACTACCCGGACAGGCTCTTACAATAACTCTACCCTCAGCTTCCAAAAACGATAATTGCTCACGTGTTAACTCTTCCATATCTACCTTTCCGTCACACAATACACTGCTTCTTTCAAATAATCAGGGATAACAAATTCTTTCTCGATATTTTCACCCCTTTTTCTCATTTCACACTGTTTCTTGATTATCTGACTTATATACTGTGCAATCGCTCCTTTGCATTTTTCTCTTGCTCGTATGAATAGCCATACACAAGCTGCTTTTTCATTCATATCATGCAAACTGTTTACCTTTTGTTCCAATGCAGGTCCCAACTGTGAATACTCACTTTTTATAGCTTCTATAAAATATTCAATGTTATTTTCATCACAACACAAGGCATATTCTAATGTTTTTGTTGCCTTAAATACATTGATACCCACAGCTCTACACAATGTTTCAAGTTCATTGCAGCGCTCCGATGGTGTCCCGCTCAATAATTTGCCCGATATATCACTATTTACATCATCATAATCAAAGTCCTTATTGATATAATTAGTTTCACTTTTCTTGGTACATCTATCATCATCTGTCACAATTGCAACCTTTGAAAAACAGGTTTGTACATTCTGCGAAGAAAATAAATTAACAAAAGGACTAAACGCAACACTATCCACATTCACAAGTTCAACTGCATATTTTTCTAATGGTCTGTCCAGTATTTTTGCAATCTCTGGCAATAAAATTGCTTCACTTATGCCTTCTACAAATATAATACCTTTGGCAAAAAACATTTGAGATTTTGTTACATCCAAATATTTCTGCAAATATTCTTTATTAGCATCTGTTAAATTTGCTTCTGAAAATGGTAAACAATATTTTTTATGTGCATTTTCATAAATCAAATTAATATTACCTATATCCACCTTTGACGCCAATGTTGGTGAATGCGAAGTGAAAATAATTTGTATATTTGCATCTCCTTGATTTGTATCAGACAAAAAAGTATGTACTAATTCCTGTAATTGCGGATGTAAATGTGCTTCCGGCTCTTCAATTAAAAGCAAATGTTGATACACTCCACCTCGTTCAATTGCCATATCACCAAGCACCGTCGACATGAATAAAAGATTATTGTATCCTAATCCATTCTGATATAATTCAAATGAACTGCTTGCAATCTCATTTATTCTTGTTACTAATTCCGGAGCCATATCTTCAACATTTTCTAAAATAGACGTTTCAAAATATATTCCCTTTTCGTTTTGTTGTATTTTTCTATTATCTTCATGTTCTCTTGCATATTGCTGGGCTCTCGAATACTCACCATCACTTATTGAAACTAATATCCATTTAGGTTTTACCCAAGCTCTTAACGATGAGGCAATCGAATCGAATCTTGGCTCTATTAACCCTATATCAACATGCTGGCTCAAAAAATCTTGTTCTATACGAGCCAAATTATCATTAATTGTTTTTCTGGTCTTTTTTAGTTCTTCTTTTTCTAATAGGGTTTTATTTGCACTATTTAGTATGTCCACTAATTCTGCTCGTGTGACTTCATCTGGCACCAAACTTCTTAATAATTGAGCTAATTTACTATTTCTAGCTGGTTTCATTTCATTCTCAGAATCTCTTAATGCACCCAAAAACATTACATCCATTGCATCGAAAGTGTCTGATGATAGTAGGTTTCCCTCTGTTCCGATTCCCCAATGTATTGCTCTTACTTTTTCTATACCATTAGCAGCAATCACTCTTTCAAAACGGATATGAAATTCTCCACCTTGTCCACCCACACTTTCAGGATTCCATATTTCTACTAATCTTGTTGGTACTTCTTCCAAATAAATATCAAACAATGCAAAATCAGCTGCATTTCCATCTTCACTAACATGAAAATCAGCTCTAGTAAAAAAAATGTCTTTCTTATATGTTACGGTAGAAAATGCAATTCTGATAGCATCCATGACAGCGGATTTTCCAGAATTATTTTCACCGATAATTGCATTTACACCTTTATTAAATTGTAATGTAATTCCATCCTCATCAAAGGCTCTGAAGTTTTTTATAGTAAGTTTTTCTATATACATTTTGTCACCTCGTTATCTGAAAATATCACTGATAAAATCTACTCTTTTTTATACTGTTATATATCCTGATAAAACTGAAATTTGCTTATCTCCTGATTAAGAATTCTATTTATATCACCTTTTTCATCTATATCGACCTCAAACTTGGTCAATAAATTATCCAATCCACCCAAACTCAACCCTGTTAATCGTGATATAAGATAAGGATTTACACCATTTATTGCCAAATCAACTATCGCCGTATTTCTAATACATTCTACGGATAACGTATCTTTATCTTTTGGTACATCATACCCTATTTCCTTTAAAGCATAATAAAAAGGCGTATTAAATATATTTTCTGAATATTTGCATCCACAAAACAATTCGAAAAATAAGTCTTCTTTTTGAATATTTTTATTTATTTGTTCTAATTCATTTTTAATATCCAAACTCAATGCTCTAAGTAATTTTATCTCAAATCCATTAATGGTTACATAATCAAACCCCTCTGAAAAATCACCAACCTTTAAACTAGCTATTACTTTTCTCTTTGTCGGTGCCAAAAGAGTAATCTTAAAGAAAAACCCCATCATAGTCATGTTACTATATTTTTTAGGTTTGCTATTAAAGTAATCCAATAATTCTTTTATCTGATCCGATTCAAAGTATCCTCTTTCACTTGCCAGCTTCAAATTACACCCTTCAATTATATTCTGCTTAAATAAATCATAATCTGGAATTTGATTAAAAACATTTGTTGCCATTCCTTCTTTAAAAAGAAATCCAAAAAACCTTTTTATTGCATTTAAATGATTGTTCATGGTACTAACGGTTTGAATTGCACCTTTTTCGTTATAATACTGAACAGAGTCTTTTAAATGCTCACTTTTTATTTCTATCGTTTTGTCTCACATTCCAACATTCTAAGCAATCCGCAATTATTGAAATAATCCTTTGCCTTTCGGTTAAACAATTCTATTGTACCAATTGCACAGTTAGCATTTTTGTCAATAATAGCCCACCGTACATAATATCTGTTTTTATATTCTCTCTTCCAAAACGCAATAGTATCCTTCATTTCTTCAATTGAAGTATAGTAAAAACCATTCACACAATTATCACTGTTAAAAAGCGGTACTGCATCCTTATCGGAATATACCTTAAGCAAATCCTCTGCATCTCCATCCTCAATTTCTCTCAGCAGAAACTTTTCACTTTCCATAACAGGAATTTGTTCATACACATCAATACCCATCTTCTTATCAACCTCCATATCGTAATTTGTTAAACATTAAATAACTTCATATACATTATCCCACACAAATTACGACATCTATATATCATAGTTTATCGTATAAAAAAAGAATATCTTTTGCACTATTAATAATCCGCTCTTTTATGTGCTCCGGTTCTATAATCTCGACTTCTTTTCCCTGTGACAAAACAACACCTATCCACCATTGTTCCTTCTCTACAATATGAATCTCCATAATAGAACTACCGTCATCACAGTTTTTTATTTGTTGTCCGTTTAAATATTCCTTTATTCTGTGTATCACATTTCCACGGCATCGCATCCGAACTCTTGTGGATATGTCCTTTCCCTGATAGGAATTGTCACAATCATTTAAAACATCCTGTGCCAACTTGTGCTCCTTGGAAAATTCATCTTCCGTTATACAAACATCTTCCATCCTAACCAACTTATATGTTCTATAATCCTGTTTTGCCGTATTATAAGCCAACATATACCAAGCATACCATTTATAAATAACTGCTATCGGTTCTACACAGTGTTCTTCTCTTGTTTCTCCTCCATTATTTGTATATGTAAATCTAACCACTTGCTTATTCTTAACTGCAGACTGTAAAGTTTTAAGCAATGTCTCATCGCCTTCTCTTAATACAGAAAAATCCAAAATCATACCTGTATTATTGTTCTTAGATATAGCTGTTATTTTCTCGTAAATATCATCAGCCATCGAATTATTCGTAACCGTTTTTAATCCATTTATGGCAGTTGCAATATAGGCATATTCATCTTCCGATGCAAGTTGGTTATTCATTTGGAAATCACTTAAAATTTCATATCCACCATTTGTACCAGTAAGAGCACAAATCGGAATGCCTGCCTGACGCAAAGCATCTATATCCCTCTGAATCGTCCGCACAGATACTTCAAAATGCTTTGCCAGCTCTGATGCAGAAGATTTTCCGTGATTAAGCAGATATAAAGTTAATGCGTATAATCTGTCTGTTTTCATCATTAAATCCTTTTTATCTAGTAGAAAACTTACTGCATATTATACTACTCCAAAGTAAGCCCTTCTCCTATACATTCCATCAACACTTCCATAATATATTTTAAATTTATCTTGTCATATGGATTTCTTAATCTCTTTTCAATCACCAACGCCATTCCCCATGTCTCTGAAGCTGGACCATCAAAATTATCATAATGACAAATAAATCCATCCGCAAGAATTTTAATGGCTTTTCTAACCGTCATATCACTTCCAGCTATGAATGGTTGATCTAACATTGTGTCTATTCTATCAGCTAATTCGTGTTCTCCAATTTTCCTTAATAGAATTTGTGCCGTATAATTATTTTTCAACTTAGGACTTTCAATACACATAGCACGCAATTGAACAATAATCATATCAAAATATGTAGAAATATCTATATCATTATTCAGTGGCTCATCTACTTCTACAAAACGTTGATACCTTCTTAGCAATATGTTGTAATACACATTAAAATGGTGTATATATTCTCCTAATGCAGCCACCTCTTCAATTTTACTATTTTCTATATTCAATTCCTCCATATTTATCCACTGAATAAATGCCGTTTTATCCGAACTATTATACCCTGCCTTTCGATAAAATTCAATATAGACTCTTCTTTAGAACCAGTAAGCAAAATCATCTTATAACAATTATTCTCCCTAGCAATCTGCTTTGCCAAATCCAAACAGCTCGTAGCATAACCCATTTTACGATAATCTGCGTGTGTCACCACATTCTCTACAAATGCATATGGACGCCCCCTTGTAAGATTCGGAATAATCACACATACGCAGGATGCCACAGGTTTCCCTTCCACTTCACACACAATAAGATGATGATTCCTGTCACTAACGATACTATCCCATGTATTTCGTAAATGCTCTGAAGCTTCAGGAACCCTGTCTTCGTGAAGATATAGGTATAACTGTAATATTTCATCTAAATCATCTTTATTTGCTTCTCTAACACTCATTTTACCAATCCTTTTATTATAAAAATCTAATACAAATCAAAAAGAAGCGTTACTTCCCTTGAACTTCTACTTTTCTTTTTCACAATACGAGATAAGGTCATATCTATTCAATATTTGATATAATATTGAATACTCTTGATTTATCAAATTTAATTCACCTATGTAATTATTTTCTTTTCCCTTTTCTCGATCATAAACCAAGCACCCCACCACTCCATTTATATGAATTTTTTGAATATAGCATGCATTATAATCACCTATACACAAATCCAATTGTCCTACCTGCTTTATATCGGTCTCTAATTTTTCTTTTTGTTTTTTTAGTTTTTTCTTTTGTCTAATACGAATAAGTTCATTTATTACAATCTGCTTCGTTTCTAAAATTTGTTCATCATCACCAGTAATCGTTAATTCCTTCTCTAAGTCCGTTATTTTTTGTAACAACAAGTCTCTTTCATATTCATCAATATAATATCTATATGATCCAGCCTGTCCCTTTTCAGCATATCTCGACAAAATAATTCCAAAGAAAGAAAGCAATATTGTTACCATCCATACAAACGTAAGCCATACATTTTCACACTCCATCATTTGACATACAAATGATGCAATGACGGATATAACTAACGAGTAGGAGCATGTTATCAAATTATCAAACAAAGAATTTTGAATCAAAAGAAAGTCTGCACGTGCATACAATCTTTCTATTTCTTTGTTTTTCACAAGCTCATCAACTTTTCCACCCTCTTCATAGTAAAGATTTATTATTTGAATTTGTTTTATATAATAATGTTTATCTTCACCCCAACATTTTTTATATTGATCAATTTTCTTAAAAAGTTCATCATCACACTTCTTAATATTACGAATACCTCGTTTCATAGTAAGAATCCCGCAGATAACAAAATATACTATCATAGCCACTGCTATCAATAAAAAAAATGAACTTAGTATTGTTCTTATAACTCCAACTATTCCTAAAGAAAGTTGGTTAATATTATACGCAAAAAGAACGGTTGCGACACATGTTATAGCAAATATGATGGCAGTAATAACAATATAACGTTTCTTCCACTTTTCCATATACTCATCCTTTCTTAGTTGCTAATTTTAGTAACTCTCTTATATTATGTTAAAAAATATATCTACCTTATTCGACAAATTCTTTTATAATATTATACCACATTTTGATGTATAATCATCTATAAATATGGGTAAGTATTTTTTACTCACCCATATTTATATTATCGGCTCTTGTTCGTGCTAACCCGAACTACATCTTCATAATACTGTCTATTCTTCGTTGCTTCAATTTCCGCCTTAACACACTCTTCCTGCCATACCTTACAAGCCTCTTCATACTTCCGCTTCTCCTCACGCACCGCAAAAAGTTCTGTAAAGAATTCCGCAGCATTTGCATATCCGGCATCCCAAAGCACCTTTGAAAGCTCCGCTTTCATCTTCTCCACCTTTTTATCTAAAAGTGTAATTCTCTCCTGCAACTCCTTCCTCTGCTTCTGCTTAAACACTCCGGAACATTCAGACTGTTCAATTTCCAAATCACCTCGCTCCTGTTCAACCGCAAAGATTTCCTTATTCCTACGCTTCAATTCTGCATCCAGTTCCATAATCACCGGATACTTAGACAGCAATAATGGTTTGCTTCTTAGGAAGCTGTACCTTTTCCCGAATCTCAACCGCCTGCTCTTCCACCAACACTGGAACTACAACTTTCTCATAAACCACATCCACAATCTTTTCAGCCATTTTAGCCGCTGCAAGTAATACCTTAGTCCTTACAAGAAGTGGCACAAGCACTCCTTCTTTTTCAATACTTCTCATAAGCTCGCGCAATTCTGTATTCATCTCTACTTTAAATGGATGATTTTTGAAATCATGCAATCTGTTTACATCTACATTCCGGATTGTCTCCATAAGATCGCCTTTCTCGAACACATCGAATCAGCCCTTCAAAACGTCTTAATAAAAATCCGTTTTAGAGGTATAAAAAAAGACCGCTCACTTTCAATTTTTCTTGAAAATGAACGGTCTTTCACGTTTCTTTTATTCTGTTGAATGATAAAAATATTACTTTTCCTTTGATGTGTTTCCGAAGCCACAGTCCAATACCACAGACACGTTTACCACATCAGAAATTGCCTTTTTGTATGTTTTTCGATCACTCTGGTCAAACCTGAAAAACCTCTCAAAGTGCCTAAAATCAAGGATTTTTACAAATCTGCCCGATGTAGTGCAACTATTGTCTCATCTGTACTCTCGTTGTCCCAATCCACGCCTAATACATTTCTGCCATTCATATATATAGGAAATTTAAACCGGAGACCTTTTAATATTCTGCCATCCTTTTGCTCTTCCTCATAGATAAACACATCCGACAGGAAGCTCTTCAAAAATGTCTTCTTTTCCAGATCTGTAAATTTATCATACAGCTTATCAAAGAATAAAAGGAACTGGTAAACATTATCTTCTGAGATTTTGTCCTGCCTGATATTATATAGTCTTGTTTCGACTTCTTCCATGGCATCCTCAATATCAGTGATTTCATCATATAGCTTGTCCAAACGTTCCTGCATGTCATTATATTTTTTGTCATAATTCTTATCGGATACAGATAAATGATCCATCTGGTCAGCAAGCCTGTTTTTTGCCCCGGTTGTCTGGCTCAGTCTATCTTTTAATCCATCATATTCCTTGTCAAGCTCCGAAGTATCAATGCTGCTTCCTATCTGCTTACGGATTTCCTGCTCAAACTTTGGGTTCTTTACAAATTGACGGATAATTTCCTCAACTGCCGCATTGATTCTGTCCTCATTCCACTGTCTTTTATAAGTACAGCGGTGTCCGTCCACAAGCTTCCTGTGTTTGCAGGCATAATAGAAATAATCCTTGTAATAGCCTCCGTCCGGATGCTTCTTACGATTCACATTGCCATACATACCGCTTCCACATACAGGGCACTTAATAATCCCTGATAAAATATGTTCATGCTCAAGACTATGTGTTTTTACCTGTAAAACACCTGTCTCCTGCCGCTTTCTGTGTGCCTGGTTCCACATTTCTTCTGATATAATTGCCTCATGGACTCCATCACTTAGCAAGTAATCCTTTTGTTTTACGATATGATATTCATTCCTTGTTCCCGGAATCTTCTCATTTTTTCTTCTGCCAAATGCAAGCTTACCGCAATATATCGGATTGTCCAGCACACCCTTGACGAATGATGTAGAAAAACCTTCAATTGTGTTATTCTGGCGAAGCTTTTTCTTATAACCACTGTTATTTAAAAATGCAGCTATCGCAGCCATTCCCATCGTTGTATTGACGAATTTATCATATATAATACGGATAATCTCTGCTTCATCTTCTGCAATGATAAGTTCACCATTTACCAGCTGATAGCCATATGGCGCAAATCCGCCGTTCCATCTGCCTTCTCTCGCTTTCTGTCTGCGGCCTTCCATTGTCTGGACAAGGATATTCTCACGTTCTATCTCTGCAACCGCAGATAACACAGATATCATCAGCTTCCCGACATCCTTAGAGCTGTCAATCCCATCCTCTACACAGCGACCCGGGCCGTAAACCGTTCGTAAAGCGGGCGAGAAACGGCTTCGGGGGCCGCCTTGATATAACTCGGCCGGTTGCCCTTGCGGGTCGAGGCCTGCAACGTGAACTGGCTCACGACCAGAATTTCGCCGCCTGTCTGCACCACGTCGAGGTTCATCACCCCGGCTTCATCGTCGAAGATACGCAGCCGCACGAGTTTTCCGGCGAGGTACTCGATGTCCTCGTCGGTGTCGTCGCACCCGACGCCGAGCAGCACCAGCAGTCCCGCCCCGATCCGGGAGCGGACATCGCCGCCGATAGCGACGGAAGCGTGTTTTACACGCTGAATGAGCAATCGCATGGCAGGGATATTCAGAGGTTTTCGAAATAGGTCCACAGGTTGTCGCCCGCAGGCACGGGCGCCGTGACCGAGAGCGGCTCGCGACGCACCGGATGCTCGAATTCGACACGGCGCGAGTGGAGCGAGATGCCGCCCCCGGGCAGGGAGCGCCGGGCGCCGTATTTCAGGTCGCCGCGGATCGGACACCCGACCTTCGAGAGCTGGGCGCGGATCTGGTGGTGACGCCCCGTGAGCAGTTCGACCTCGACCAGCGTGTAGTTCGTCCCCGCCCCGAGCGTCGCGTAACGCAGGCGCGCCTCCTTGGCGTCGCCCTTCGGGGCGTCGCAGGCCCGCGAACGGTTGGTCCTGCCGTCGCGCAGGATATAATGGCGCAGTTCACCGCTCTCGGGATCGGGTGTGGCTTCGGTCAGCGCCCAGTAGACCTTATGGATGCGGCCTTCGCGGATCATCTCGTTCAGACGGACGAGCGCCTTCGACGTCTTGGCGAAAACGACGGCTCCGCTCACCGGGCGGTCGATGCGGTGCACCACGCCGAGGAACACCTCGCCGGGTTTGGCGTCGCGCCGTTTGATGAAGGCCTTGATCTGGTCCTCGAGGGCGCTCTCGCCCGACGGGTCGGGCTGCACCAGATCGCCGCAGCGTTTGTTGACGATCAGCAGGTGGTTGTCTTCGTAGAGAATGTCGTCCGGGTTGAACATCGTCGGAAATTACAGAATAAAGGTGAAAGGCAGCAGTTTGGAGGCCGAATCGACCGCCGTCACCGTACCGTGGCCGCTCATCAGCACCCGCATCGGGGAACCCTGACGACGCTCGACGTCGACCATCACCTGCCGGCACTGGCCGCAGGGATAGCATTCGCGCTCCGAGGGGTTCGAGGCAATGGCCATCGTCTCGATCGGATCGTCGGCATAATTGGCCTGGGCGTAGAACATCAGCGACCGCTCGGCGCAGAGTCCCGCGGGATAGACCTCGCTTTCGAAGTTGCTGCCGTAGAGTATTTTCCCGCTGCGCAGACGCGCGGCGGCGCCTACGTGGAAATTCGAGTAGGGCGCATGCGCATTGGCCGTGGCCCGTTCGGCCTCGGCGACCAGCCTGCGGTCGGCTTCGGAAAGCTCCGACAGCGCCGCGTAATGTTCATAATCGAAACAAAACTGCTTTTCCATAACTCCTCCTTTTTTACAGGGGTGAACTACAAAGATACTAAAATTTTCAGAAATCGCTTACTGAATCGTACTTTTTCAGTCTCTTTGCTTTCAACCCGGATGAATTGTTTTATTTTCAGGACCTTCCGGCCGACGAACGGGGATTTGGCGCCGGGACCGGCCGGCCGGGTCCGCAGGCCGGAGGGTTCCGCACCTCGCAAAGAACGAGGCGGACGGACGCCGCGAGCCGTCTGCGACTATCGCGGAGGGAATTTCGCCTTAACGAAGTCCGGGCCGGACGGGACACACAAGCGCATTTCCCGTTCAGCCCGGACAAGGCGAGGTGAAAGACACCCGAGAGAATCGGAAACCGTCCTATTCGAGCACGAACTTCGCCTGCACGTTGTACTGCAACTTGATGGTCTTGAAATCGAGCGGTTCGTCCGCAGCGGCGTCCTCGGCGACGCCCATCACCTTGGCGCTGCGCATCACGGCCATGTTGTCGTAAAAAACAGGCATCACGTTGTTGTTCGAATCGTAGATGTAGAAGCATTTGCCGATCTTCTGCCCGACGGCTTCGGCCAGCGTCGCGGCGCTCTGGCGGGCGTTCTGCATCGCCTCGACGCGCACTTCGGCCTTATACTGTTCGATTTTCGAGTGCGAGACCTTCAGGATCGAGACGTTCGAAATGCCCAGTCCGTCCAACGCCTGCCACACCTTGGCGACCATCGCCGAGGAACCCAGCTGCAACTGGTATTTGGCCGTGGCCACCGAGGTGTTTTTCTTGAAGAACTCGCTCGACAGGTTGGCCATCTTGAGCTGTTTCTCGACATCGACCCCGGCACGTTTGAGCGCGGCGATCATGTCGCGCTGCTGGCTTTCGACCGAAATCTTGCCCTTCGAGTCGCGCTCGTTGATGATGATCTGCAAGTAGAATTCGTCGGGCGCGATCTCCTTTTCGGCACGTCCGTTGACCTGAATGTAGCTGGGGAACGCCTCCTGCATCTGCGCTGCCGCGGGGAGGGCGAAAAACGCCACCGCCGCCAATAAAATCAGTCGTTTCATTGCCTTTTCGTTTTTAAATAACCTATTACAAAGATTATGCAAGCCGGGCGTCGCGCGGAACTGTTTTCAGCCGGGCCGGTTTCCATCCCTTTGTA
>OGZH01001307.1_pt1 | contig 15635 bp, 14 predicted proteins | sample 1576741 | NCBI WGS metagenome assembly OGZH01 (sample SAMEA3541560, study PRJEB24748) | human gut metagenome | biome: human gut; feature: human-associated habitat; material: faeces | place: China | collected 2012 | reverse complement strand
TAAACCGCATCGCCAAGCAGCGGATGCCCGATACTTGCCATATGGACACGGATCTGATGCGTCCGGCCGGTTTCCAGCTGGCATTCAATATACGTATAATTTCCAAAGCGTTCCAGCACACGGTAATGTGTGACCGCCACGCGAAAGTCGTGGATTTACTGGAAAAAAAACTGGCCCGCGAAGCACAGAATTATCCGAAACGACGCTTCACCGGCGAAGAAGGAACCCAGATCCGAAAAATCCAGGAGCAGGCAATGAAACGGAAAAAGATACTGGAAGCCGAAGGAAAACGCGCATCATTGCTGCGCGAGGAGCCATTCTTTTATGCACGGGATTCGGTGGAATATAAGGTCCATCTGATGATCTGGGGAACGAGAGGGAAAGAGCGGGTTGTGGAGGTTGAGACGTTTAAAATTTCCAGAACGCAACGGCAATGATCAGCTCCTTTACGGATGAGCCGGAAGTGATTCAGTTTTAATACCAGTAGACAAGAAGTCCCCCGCTTCTAAAGCGGTGGGATGAATTGTTAAAAGAAACATAACGGCAGTGGTAGGCGGAGAGAAATCGGTATCCTCCACTGACATGAGGTAAGTCACAGTCGAACTATTTTCGACATGTCAGACTCCGTGAAAATACCGACTGTGAGGTTCACACAACAGAAAAGGTATAAAACATGAGATATCAGATCAGAAATGCAAAAGTACAGTTTGGCGCGGATACGATTTTAAACAGTGTGAATTTCGAAATTCACGATACAGAAAAAATTGCAATTGTCGGTAGAAACGGCTGTGGAAAAACGACGCTGCTGCGGCTGATTGCCGGGGATATTGAGATGAGTAATCTGGACAGCGACGAGACCTGCGGGATTACAATGAGCGGAAAACAGAACATCGGTTTTCTGCGCCAGATTAATTTTACCGATGGAGATGTGCCGGTAAAAGAGGAGCTGGAGAAGGCTTTCTCAGAAGTCTTTGCGTGCGAGGCACGAAAAAAGGAAATCGAAAAGCTGCTCGCCGAGACGGAAGATCACAAAAAGCTGCTGGCGGAGTACGATTTTCTGGAGCGGAGAATCGAGAGTCTGCACGGGTACAGCTGGAAAAAAGATATGGAAACGATGTTCCAGAAATTTGGTTTTGCGCTCGAAGATCTGGAAAAACCGATCGGTGAATTTTCGGGCGGACAGCAGACAAAAATTGCCCTAATTCAGCTCCTCTTACAGCGCCCGGACATCCTGCTTCTGGACGAGCCGACCAACCACCTCGACATCGCTGCAGTGGAGTGGTTGGAAAATTATCTGAAAAGCTACGAAAATGCCGTTATCATTGTATCACATGACCGCATGTTTCTGGACCGCGTGATTGATGTGACGTATGAAATCGAATACGGTGACATCAAACGGTATCCGGGAAATTATTCGGCATTTGTGAAACAAAAAGAAGAAGCACAGATCAAACAGGAAAAAGACTATGAAGCGCAGCAGAAGGAAATCGAGCGTCTGACGGCGTGGATTGAAAAATGGAAAAACACACCGACAAAAGTTGCAGCCACCCGTTCGAAACGAATGGCGATCGAGCACATGGTAAAAATTGAGAAACCGCGGCGGTTTGACACGAGGACATTCCACGCCTTATTCCATCCGGTACGCGAAAGCTATACGGATGTGCTCACGATGAAGAAACTGAAAATCGGATACGATACCGTCCTGAGCGAGGTTTCGGCCGTCATCAAAAAAGCAGAACGGATTGTGATCATCGGAGAAAACGGAAAAGGAAAATCGACGCTTCTGAAAACCGTTGTGGGCGAAATCAATCCACTGGGCGGAAGTTATCAATTTGGAAACCGCGTGGATTTTGCCTACTTCGATCAGCACAAAGCAGTCAACCAGAAATTCGACCCGGAGCAGACGGTGCTCGACTATTTCTGGAGTCTTTATCCGAACCTGCTTCGCAACGATGTCCGAAGCGCACTGGGAGCCTTTCTGTTTTCCGGTGAGGATGTCGAAAAGAAAATGGGGCAGCTCTCCGGCGGTGAAAAAGTGCGGCTGGAGCTCTGCCGGATTTTCTATACGAAACCGAATTTCCTGATCCTGGACGAGCCGACGAATCACATGGATCTGGCGGGAAAAGAAGCGCTGGAAAAAATGCTGACCAGCTACGAGGGAACCGTTTTGTTCGTATCGCACGACCGTTATTTCATCAATCTCCAAAAACCCGCAGCATAAAAACTTCTTTATAGGGTTCAGCCAGATCATGCAGCAGGTGATGTATTCGCATAGCATCATTACGGTTGAGTATTTGTTCTTCAAGGGTATCCTTGTTGCTTGCAATTTCAAGATCATTAAGATCTACAAACTTCTGTTGCCGTTTTAGGTGAGAGAAGTAACAGTTTTTCGCAATTTGACAGAGCCACACACGAATGTCTGTCTCACCGCGAAAAGAATCTATTGAACGCATGGCTTTGAAAAATGTCTCGCTCGTGATTTCCTCTGCTATTCCTTCGTCTTTTGATAGCCTTTTAAGGAAAAGGAATACATCATTAAAATACTTGACATAAATCTTCTCAAACTCTTCTCCATAATCTGCCACTTCTTCACCTCCTCACCTATAAGACTTCTTCATTTCAAAAACCTTACAAAATTTTAGAAAAATAAGATATTAAAAAATGGGTTAACTTATTTTATGAAATTGTACCATACTTCGCCTGAGATTACTCGCAGCAGTTTACATTGCTTTGCTATCAGCCAATTTTCTAATATGCCGGATTTCCTCAAATGCAAAAAGCGCCCCTTCCGGAATTGCATGTTCCAGAAGGGGCATGTTAGCGTCCTAAGGTATGTGGACACAAAAAAGCGGGGGAGCCGAGAAACTCGACTCCCCAAAAAAAGAATATGATTATTTCTTTTTGCTGTGTGCTATGCATTCGGAGGCTGTGGGCCGTAGATGCTCTGCAAATACGGCAGGTCCATTCTCACATGCTCCTCTTTGAAAACCAGTGTAATCTCCGCCAATTTCGCATTGCTGTTAAGAATGCTGTTATCACAGATGTAGTCATAAATATATGCAGGCAAATCACTTGTTTTTGGAAATGGGATCGAGCAGATGTGCGTGAATCCGGTGTTGGTTGTGGTGGCAAGCACATCAATTGATTTCGCATTACGATTAAGTCGACAGTAATAATAACTTACACCAATGTAGTTATTGGGATAGACCTGCTTTGCTGCCTTTGACCCGTCGATAAGAATGCTGTCATGGATCCCCTCCAAGAAAGGATACGGAGTAAAAGTGCCCAGAATCTCACTGGATGCAATATTTCCGTTCTGCATCCACTCGTCTTTATAAAAGCGGGTATTGTAAGCAGCCATGATACAACGCTCACCGGCGACTGCCTGCCGCTCCTCTATCTGTCGGAGAAGTGCTGCTTCAATCTCCTCATCTCTGCAGGAGATACGATACATATCCAGACAAACCCCATAATCCATGGAGAGTGCAAACCAACCATGTTGAAATCCAGCCTTAAAACTAACCAGATAGTCCCCAGACTCCTCCTGATAGTAGTCGGCACCCATCCAGAGATTGCATCCCTTCCATGTAAAAGGCACCTGCAGGCTTTTTCCCAAAGTCGTCATTACATCCATGGGCATGCACCTCATAGCTAAAATTTGATCTTATGATACATGATTGAGGACATTCTGGCAAGTCAAAAAGTTCCGTCCCGTTCTCTTTGCCGAATCAGGACCTTCCGTGCTCTGGATACCCACGCTGTCACATGGTTTGCCGGCACACCGAACCGCGCTCCGATCTCTCTGTTTGTGTATCCGTCCATCAGCATTCGAATGGCCTGGAACCCCTTGGCCGTTACGCCGGCAGCTTCAGTTTCCGCCTGCTGCAGCCGCTCCAGAAGTGCTGTGCAGGCTTCCCGCTGCTCCGAAGTATTGTCTTCCAGCACCGTGCAGGGCAGTTCAATGGGGTCGGTGGCAACCTCTCGTCCCAGACGAGTGGCACGTTCCAACTCGGTATAGATCTCATTGCGAATCAGTCGGTAGGCGTAGGTGGAAAAGGCCACCGTATGCCCCGGTTTATCCGTCTGGGCAGCTTTACAGAGCCCCAGACATCCGATCTGGAACAGATCGTCATAGTCGAACATACACCCTGCACCCAGCGTATGGACACAGTCCTGGATCACTTTCCCCACCAGCCCCATGTTCTCCTCCACCTTGATCCGCTGCTCTTTCGTAAGCGGCGACAGCATATCATACACCTCCTGATACATTTCCCAAAACGTTTTGCTGCTCCAGCCGCTCCTGAAGCAGTTTCCGGCTCTCATCGATGACCACCTGGCAGTAATACTCACCAAGATGCCCGATATGGGCGTGAGCCATCGGCGCTTGTACGGTCATGGCCAGCCACTGGTATGCATCCCGCTTACTCATGAGTCCGGACTGATAAAGTTTATTAAACTCACGGTGGGCAGCATATCGCAGCTGCCGCAGTTTCGGCCCGGCCAAACTCCCCATGGGCTCCAATGTCCCCGGATGCGCCATCACATAGGAATCGCACGCCGGGTACCGAGAACAGACATAGGCCATTGCACCTGGTCGATGCGTTCTGCACAGGCCCTCCGCGCTACGAAGCACCACCGGACTGCCGCAGTGACAGCGCAATTGTCCTTCGCCAGGTAGTACCCCTGTACGGCGCCGTTTCGATTTCTTACTCACCATAATCCCTCCTTCACCCGGGATATTTCTTAATCCTTTACTCACATTCAGTTTCTCAGGGCTGAAAAAATAAAAATGGCCGGAAGGCCGCTGATAAAAGACAATGCAGAGCCAAACGCTGGAGTAGTGGTGTCGCATCCAGCCATTGACTCTGCACTGTATTTCAGCGGCCTTCCGGCCACATATTTTCTCAACAAGACCTGCGCTTTGTGGAGCCGCGGGACAGCGACTCCGTCACGATTCCCCACCCTTTTCTGGCGGGTCTGACGCCAAGGCGCCCTGACGTATCGAGAGCCTCTGCGCAGCATCTTGCTATATAGGAATTATAACAGATAGACGGCAAATAGTCAACAAATATTAGCGGTTTTGCTTGTTTTTACACCACTTTTTTGCCAATTTCAGTCTGGGAGATTTCATCTCAGTCTGGGACGGTAAAGCCAGCATTCAGATCGCCGATCTGCACTTTCCGGCCATAGGCATTTGACCGGGGGCATGCCCCTACATCATACTTCAGCTGCCTCCTGAATCAACTGTTTCAGTTCCTGGCTCTTTTGGTTCAAGTAGTTCCATATCTGCGGATCAGCTGACAGTTTGCCATCATCCAATACCAACTGATAGTCACTCAGGCACCGTTCTATCGCTGTGATCCGTTTTGGACCGATATCGCGCAGTTTGATTAGCTCGTCTCGCTGCACAAAACAGAGCTGCCAAATGTACGTGATCCCAACACGTTGCAAAGAAAAATACGCGCATGTCGGTATATCTACACGATAAACTTTGTCCAGTCTGCTGCGTGCCAGGATAGCGTCGGCCCGATCATATGAATTGACTATCTCCGATAATGGACCGACATACTTGTCCGGCCGCAGAAAGGCGAGAATCCGTTTTTCTTGGCGCTGTGCCCGAATTCGCTCTTGTTCTTCCTTTTTGTTGATTTCTTCATATCCATGTAAAATATAGCGGGTCCTGCTCGGATGTCGCAGAAGGCGCAGGCTACGGTGTATGTTTTGGCGCACCTGTTCAGTCGATGATTGGTATTGATTGGCAATCTCTTGGATTGTCTGGCCGTCTCTATATCGCAGCAGTACCATTTTGGCCTCAACTTCAGGTATCGTACGCATGATATGCTCAAAGTTTCGCTCCATATTCTGCGCCAGTTTATCCAGCGGAATATTTTCGCCAAAAACCTCCCGGATGAGATTATAAGGATAGGGTGCGTCCTTTGCTGCCTTGGTGCCCGTCTCCATGTCTAATTCCTCCTCGTACAAATCATGGTGAAGTAGACACGCTGAGGAGGGTGACCATTCTGATCACCCTCCTCGCGCATTTCACAATGGACTATTCCTCATACTCATCCCAGTCGTCATAGTCCAGTTCCTGGCGGCGGCGCTTAGATAAGTAGAGGGCCACCAGACCGCCACCTCCGCAAGCAAGGCCGATGAAAAACACCACCATAGGAACGATAGGGATACCAGTACCTTCGGACTCACCAGCAGGAACCTGCTCCTGCGGCTGCTGTACCTGCTCTGAAGGCTGCTGCCCGGAACTGTCCGGCTGCTGTGTATCGGGAGCCGGCTCCGCAGACGGGTCTGGAATGGGGACGGTGGAGTTGATACAACTGAGGGTGTAGGTCGTGCTACCCCCCAGATCCATGGTCAGCACTCCGGTTTCGTCCACGACGATGGGGGCAGGGAAGACACCGGCGTCAGTACGCAGTTCAAACTCCACGCCTGCCCATCGCGTGCCCAGCTGCAGGATCAGTTGATCAGGTTTCTGTGTGATCTTCGGCTCGGTCCCGTCTGTGTCGGCGAAGGCTGTAGTACAAAGGCACATGGACAAACACAGAGCAGTCAGGAGGGTTACCCGAAGTCGTCTTTGAATCGTCATAGCCGCATCCCTCCCATCAGCGCATGGTGGACATGTGGGTGATCACGCCCCAGATCCGATTGTTCTCATGGTTGATGCCCAGGATTCGTACCGTCGCCCTGGCGCCGCGGGGGGGCCGGCCACGTTTGGGATAGGTACACAGACAGTCGATACCGCCGTCCAGAGAGACAAATACACCGTTGAGATCAACCATGCTGACGGTTCCCACATAGCGATTGCCCACCACATACTTCTTCAGGGCCTTCTCGTATGGATTCTCCATCGCCTGCTTCACCGAGGCAGTTACCCTGGGGTGATTGCGGTCGCTGCGATCCACCTCCAGTACCCGCACCAGCACACGCTGGCCGGGCTGGTAGTGCTGCGCAGCATCCACCCAGCGCTGATATGACAGTTCTCTGAGGGGGATATAGCACTCAGCGCCGAACAGATCCACAAAGATTCCTGCTCGGATAACAGAGATGACCCGTGCCTCGGCGCGAATTCCCTCGTAGATCTGGTAGTTGCCGTCCCGGTCGGTGCGGAAGTAGTACTCCCTACGCTTGAGCGCCATAGCTTCCAGCCGACTGGCCGCCACCACATTGTGCTCCTGGTCAACGCCCTTGACGATGTAATCCACCTCTGCGCCCAGACGTTTATTGAGCAGGTAGTGTAGCACATCGCCCTTGGGCTGGCCACGGTAGTCAGCAGGCTCCTCGATGGCCTCCAGCACCGGGATGATGATCTTGAAATCTCCGTGATAGATGACAGCATAGGACATCTCTGGATTGTCCGCCAGGCGCTCCACGCCCTGGATCGTACCAGTGAGAATCTTCTTACTCTTCAGAGACTCCACCAGGTCCAGTAAATCATTGCGCAGTCGGTCCGTATCCGTTTCCACCGTCCGCTCGGCGTCGATTGAGACTACCCGCTGGCGGCGCCTACCCGGCATGCGGAGTTTGGGGGACTGCCCAGAGTCGGATTGCTCATCCTCTTCGGATGCATCTGCGGCCCCCTCTATCGTATCCTGTCCTTCTGCCGCCTTCTTACGGGTAGTGCGCCGGCGCCGGGTCGGAACCACCGGTTCGGTTTCTCCTTCATCCGTAGCATTCCCCGCCGTCCCAATATCAGACGGCTCCATTTCCGGTTCAGTCTGGGAACCAGGGGGCAACTCAATCTCAGGTGCCTGGCCATCACCGGGATTATCAGCCAAGTCCACGTCAGTCTGGCAACCAGCATCCGAGTCAGCGGATTCCAAGTCAGTCTGGGGCGCAAATCCCTCCTCACCAGGCTCAATCTGGCTATCCGGGTTCCATTCCGGTTCAGTTTGGGGCAGAGCGGCCTGGTCGTCGGTGTCTTCCGCTGATTCCAGGTCAGTCTGGGGTGCGTCAGGGTCCAGGGTGTTGGCAGCTGCCAGCTCCAGATCCGTCATGCCGGCATTGAGCTCCCCACTGGGTGGTGTTTCCAAGTCAGTATGGGAGTTGATGTCAGACTCGGTACCAGTGGTCACCGGCTCTGCATCAGGAATCTGCTCCTCAATCTCTTTCTTGGTTTTTGCCATGGTATAGTATCCTCCTTTGGTTAATTTGTTGGTCACAGTGCTGTTTATTAAAAATCTGCCGGCGGCCGAGAGCGCTCATAGAGTGTTTTAGGCCGTCTGGCGGGTTTAGGCGGAAATTCCGCAGGCTGACTGCTGCTCGGCGGCGCCTTTGGAACGGGCTCTATTGGGGATGCTGGGGGTGCCTCATGTTCGGCGGACAGCTTTTCAGAGACGGCAGGTACTGGCTCAGGCGGTTGGGTCACGCCTGGTGCCATTGGCGCCGGCTGCTCCGATGCTTCTGGTGGCTGGACCGGCACGTGGTCGGAATGGTAGTTTTGGATGCTGCTTCGCTCACACTCCTTGGCATAGGGATGCTCGGTGAAATCAAACTTCTTCGCTCGGAGGACCTTCTGGCCGCGGATGATGATCAACAGTTCATCATTGGGCAGCCGGAGCACCTCGTCCGGGGTCAACACCCGTCGCCTTCCAATTCCCTCTGTGTAGCGGTACTGCGGAATAACTTGTGCCAGAGCGATGCTCTGCCGCGTGGTCATTGTGGAATTAACCTCTACCGTCATGTCCCCGCTGCGTGCGCTGAAATACTCTGCTGTGACATCGTCTGTGGCACCCAGCATGATCTGGGTGTCAGCGTTGCCCAACAACTCTGCCCATAGATTATTGGGGTAGCGGTTTTGAAGTTGCGGAAGGCTCTGGGAGCACATGATGATCTGCAGCGCTCTTGACCTGATGGTGGATAGTCGCCGGCCAAAATCCTTTATGGTTCCGATATTGTTCATCTCATCAAGGATGATATTGACCGGCACCTTACACCGCTGCTCCGGGGTACTGTCGGCATAGCGAACGAGTTTGATAAACAGAAAGGCAAAGAACAGGGCCGATAGGAACTCCAGTGAGGAGTTCTGATCGTCCAGGATGATGTAGTAAGCGCACTTATTCCAGCCTGGTTCAGACAAGTCTATATCTGAACTGCGGGTAATTCTCCGGACAGCCTCGCTCTGGAGAACCTGAAGACGCGTGCCGAGACCCAGTACGATCCCGGCACGCACGGTGTCACTGGCTTGGCTGAAAAGGCTATATGGTCCTTTGGCCGGATGGCCGATGGGCAGCCGGTCGAAAAGCATAGTGAGTTCCTTCTCTGTATGCTGGGTAAGCATCTGATAGACGGCTGGTAAGTTCCGTTCCTCTGGAGTCCGGGTGGTATCCAGATCTACATAAAGGATCAGGCTTTTGAGCAGATTGCTCTCACCGTTGTCCCAAAAATGGTCGCCCTTCTCGTCGCCCTTTGTGTTGGAGATAATTACATCGGTAAGGATCTGGGCCATGAGAGTATCGCCACCCAGGTCGAACATGCAGTTCCAAGAGTCGCTGAATTCTGGCTGCAAAAGGTTATAGACTCGCACTTTGTACCCATGCCTTTTGAACAGTTCTGACGTGTCGGCAAACATCTCGGATTTCGGGTCCGCGACTACAACTGATTCTCCCCGCAGGATACTCTGGAACAGGGCCGGTCGGATCACACCCCTGGATTTCATCGTGCCGCTGGCGCCGAACACGGCGATATGCTTATTGAGCCGAGTGTTCTCCGGCAGGCAGATGACCGAGCCATGCTCCGTCTTTCCCAAAATGATTCCTTTTGCTCGCCCAGGGCTTCCCACCTCCAGAACTTCGCGCATCTCTTTCTCACTCATCCAACCGGATGTACCATAGGTACCCCGCTTACTGCGGGTGAAGTTGCGTGGATCGTAGTCGTTGCTCCCAAACCGGTTATAGAGGCGAATGACGAGATACAGGCCGCCCAACAGTACTGCCACAAAAAAAGTACATTTCAAGCCGCTCAGAGTCATGGCGCTACGCCAGCACACAAGGGGCGAAAAGTAGATGGTTCCCATGGTGGCCTTACCGGTCATTCCACCATCAGCCAACCATTTTTGATAGCCTATCGTGAGTTGATTGACCAAGCCACCGAGATAGAAAAGCGCCGCCATACCCAGTATGACGGCGATGATGATTCCGGTAACGCGCATTGACTTATTCTTCATCAGTTTACCCCTCTTCGTCTACCTCCTCTCCCGAACCTATTCCAAGAGCATTTTCCAGATCTGCCAGGTCAATCTCGCGCAACTGTGCCCGACCGCCCATGTACCTATCCACAAACTGACTTTGCCAAGGGTAACACAGGATTTCGTAAGGAGTGCCGCTATGCTCCAGTGCCTGCCGCACCCGTACCAGTCGGGCGATATCGCCGTCCAAGTGGGAGAGGATCAGTGTTTTCGCATTTTGAGCATCGTACTCCATAACACCGGGCATCGACACGCGCATCTGCTCCGGGAAAACAGCCGTGAGTACCTGCTCATGCCAGTCTGGGAGCGTCAGGATATGCAGGAGGTGGATACCCTGTTCTGTCATGGGAATGAAATGCACATGGGGATAGATTCGATCAAAGCGCAGTTCCATTCGTCTGCTCTTATCGGACTCCAACAGGGTCTGCAGCGCCAAATCTGTTTGCTCTCCCAGCAGGATGGCATGGTCTGCCCGGGCGGGGCCTGCATTCATGCGGGCCAATTCCTCCAGATGGCGGGCGGTCTTAAACTCACCCATACCACTCCACTTCATCACGGCGTCCCTTGTGTTGTAAACAGCGTAGCAGTACCCCGGGCTAAAGAGCGCCCCTGTGAGTCGGGTAAAGATAGTCTTGTTCATCTCGGCATTGTCCAACTGCTTAACAGATTTAGCCTGATAAAAACAGGCGCCGGCTGGCACAATCTGCCGAATTGCCCGTTTCTGAAGCGGTGGAAGCAGGAAAGAACGAGTTTCCACACCAGCACACATACAGACCGCCACTGATTCCGCGACCCGGTGATTTCGCTCTACATGGCTCGTACTCCCGGAAAAACGGTGACCACCTGTTGTTGCCAGATACCAGTCAAGGGCTGCCGGGTGGAGGGTCTGCAGGAGGGGCAGAGCGCTTTTATAGAGCCGGATTGTCCGCTTGTCTCCTCTTCCGCTTGTGGTGAGCATTTTGCAAGTGCCGAGGTCTGCCCCGGCGGGGGTGCGGAAATGCTGTACCACCTCCAGCCTTCTGACCAACTCCTCCAGCGTTCGGACACTCCCCAACAAGTGTAGGGAGCGATATGGATATTCCCCACAGACAGCCAGCAGGTTGAGCAGGCGATAGACGTGACTGCCCGGCCGAAGCGTAATCATTCGGAATGCCCAGGGGTATCGGAATTTGAGGCATGGCTGTTTCTCTCTTTGCCGCAAATCTGCTCCCGCTCACGCCTGGGAAGCCCTGTCTTTTCGGGGATTTTCCGCCGTTTCGGATTTACGTGGGACTGCGGCCTGGAAACCGGCTTGAATTCCCGTATTTTTTCAGGCCCAAATTTCGCTCGTTTCATATAGTTTTTTCTCCTTCAAATCGTCTGCCTGCGCAGCCTCCAGCCACACGGGAAATCGGCTGGTAGGCACCACATACACCTCTGTGCAGTCCACCTCCCCGGCGGCGCTGCAGTAGTAGTGGGCACATCGCCGGGGGGCATCATCTGGTAGCAGGTAGAGTGTAACGATGTCGGTAACCATGTTGACCTCGATGTTGTCGTGGTCGCGGTAGGCACGCTCCGGCCGGTTGCGCTGGTACACATGCCGGTAGGCCAGTACGCAGTTACGGTAGAGTGCCGGTGGCTTGCCGTCGAAATAGCGACGCAGCGCAGGATAAAGATACTGCTGGATGTAGATGGGTGAGCCTGTACCCTTCTTTGGAAGAAGAGCCGGAATCTTCAGCACGAACCATCCCCGTCTGGCATAGCCCATCTCAATGGGCACAGTATCCAACAGCATCTGCTCCGTTAGTTCCGTTGCCTTCGGATGCCCGGTATATGCCGGAAGCACTCGTGCGAGCAGCGCCAATTTCTCCACCTCTGCAGAAAATGCAAAGGCAGAACCGAAAGCGCCCGCCATGTCCTCCCGATCCAGCAGGCGTCGGGTACGGGTAAGTTCTACGGCTGCGCGCTCCATCCGGCGCTCGGCCCCAGCCAAAGCCCGCCCAAAATCAGACTGCGCCATTCCCACCACCCTCGCTCTCTGTGTAAAATCGCACATTGGGTACCTCCTGACCGCTGTAGTCTACAGTGGCAAACAGGCAGGGGACATTCGGCAACACCAATTCCTGCGCCATGCGGATATGGGGCAGGACAAAGATGTACCGCAGATCCTCCTGCGGCTGAAGCAGGCGAGCCAGATGCTGCTCTCCATCATATAGGACCACGATCTCATAGCCGATGTCTTCCTTGAGAAAAAAGATTTGCGACGGATATGTGGCTGGGTAGTGGGCCATGGGCTCTACCTTGTCAATGAACTGCAAAAGCACCCATACCGCGAGAATCATGCGTGGGTCCGGCTGGCACATGGGATCTACCCCCAGATAGTACCCACCGGAAATGTCGTAGAGTAGAACGTCCCGTTTTAACCCCCGGATGATCTTCTCGGCCGTCTGGGGCGGCTTGTCCTTCAGCATGCGGATCACCTGTGTCTTGGTCAGCGCTCCGTACTCCGTCAGCCAATGGATAATGTGCTGTTCCTCCTGCAGCAGCATAGGCCAGACGCCCTCCTTCCTCTATGTGCATAATCGTCAGGAATGCGTATTTCACTCCTTATGCGTGTTTCCTCGTGGTAAAGTGCCAGAGCCTGTGGGAGGTTCTCCAGCAACAGTCTGACAAGTTTGGCGTCCAATTGCACACCGGCAAGATCGGACAGGTATCCGCAGGTACGGCGTATGCTCCACGGCCGCTTATAGGCGCGGGGCGAGAGCAGGGCATCAAAGACATCGGCGACTGCAACCAGTTTCGCGTGGGGATGGATCTCATCTCCGCACAAGCCCAGGTAACCGCTGCCATCCAGGCGCTCATGGTGTTGGAGCGCCACGACGGAAGCAGTGCGCATAGTTTCGTGGGTATGGATCAGGATACGGGCGCCGACTTTGGTATGCATACGCATAAGCGTTCGTTCCTCCTCTGTCAGCGGACCGGGCTTGCAGAGGATGGAAACTGGGATGGCCGTCTTACCGATATCATGGACAAAGGCGGACTGGGTAACCGTCCTCACCTCGGAGTCTGGAAAGTTGGCCAGTTTGGCCAGCAGTTCGGAAAGTGCTGCCGTTCGGCGGCAGTGAGCCTGCTCCTCGGCAGGCAGAGGTGCGGGAAGATTCATATAACTGCCCTCCTTACTTGAAAAAATGTGATATTTGCTGGAGCGATTTACTTACGGCTCCTGACTGTTCAGCGGCTGGTGGCCGCAGTCTTTTTTTGGTATCTCGCCGTCTGGTACAGCGGCAGCATCAGCGGTGTCGGCCACCGCCTTCATTTCGTTGAGCATGGCCTCCAGTTCGGCGCGGTCAGTGGTGATCATCTGCTGCTCCTCTCGGGATGCCTTGATGATGACCGGTACCTTATTGCTGTTGCTGGAAATCAGCGCCTCGCCGCGCTCAAACTGGGTAATGCTGCGGATCTCCGTCCGCGTGAGTTTCAAGACATCCTTAACATACTCAGCCTCATCCGGCTCCAGATTCAAAATGATTTTCGTTTTGGAGTTATTCAAAATAGCCCGGCCGTAGCGGCCATCCTCCAACCCAAAGAAATCGGAGAGGTCCTGTGTCGCTGCCAGGGCCCCTCCTCCATAACCTCGTATGATTTTGAATATCTCCAGGCAGAACTCGGCCGCCTGTTTGTTGGCCGCCCCGCCAATCAGTTTCCAGATCTCGTCAATAAAAACCATTTTTCGCTTAGTGCGGTCTGCCTTGACCTGGTCCCACACATAGTCCAGCGCAATCATCATTCCCACCGGGAGCATTTTGCCCTTGAGTTCCGAGATATCCAACACCACATATTTGTTGTCCAGATTAACGTTGGTCTGACGGTTGAAACTTTGAGCGCTGCCAGTGACGAACCGGCTGACGATCGTGGCCAGCCGGGAGGTCAGCGGACTCTCTTTGAGCACCTCATAGAGGTCGCCCAGGATAGGCATGGTCTTGACCTTACCGCTGCCCTGATCCTCATAGATGGAACTGTTGTCGTGGGTGATCCCGAATTTGGCGTAAGTCTTGACCAGGGCCTCATCCAGCATCTGCTCCTCCTCATTGTTCATATCGGGAATCAGAAGCGAGAAGAAAATCATCAGCTGCTGAATCTTCTTTGCCAGCATAGAGTCGATGTCGGTGTAATCCAGCTCGTCGATCAATTCCATTTCCGGTGTGAGGGTGGGTCGAATCTCCATGACGTTGATGCAGGCACTGGAACCGGGGGCCAGTTTGATATAGGTTCCGCCGATTTTGTGGCAGGCCCGCTTGAACTCGTGGCCTTTGAGCGGCGCCAGGATGTAGCACTGGACCCCGCGCATTCTCAGCCGCAGGGCCATCACCTGCATGGTGAATGTCTTACCCGCACCAGAGGTGCCGCAGATGGTGAAGTTGGCGTTTTTGTTGACCTTCGTGTTAAATGGGTCAACGATGCAAAGAGAGTTGTTGTGGCGGTTTAGACCCAGCAGGATGCCGTTGTCATCCGAGAGTTCAAAGCTCGTAAACATATAGGTGGATGCGGCCCCAGAAGTAAGCACATTACGTTTGGATTTCCGATCCAAACTTGGGTCGAGGAAAAGAAACGGCATGGTGGACCGCAGCCCCGCTTCCTGCTGAAACAGGCAATCCCCCACCTGGATATCCATGGACTTCATCAGATCGGTCATCTGCTGCTTGCGCCACTGAAGTTCGTCAAGGGTGGGTGCGGACACCGTAATGAGTACCGTCATATAGAACAGATCCTCATTTCGGCTGGACAATCCCTGTTTGATATAGTAGCCAGCCTGAATGGAACCTGCCAGTTCTTCAAAGTCTGTGGATGTGTCCTGCAACTCCCGTAGTTTGGTACGGTTTAACCGGATACGCTGGGCCACCCGGTCAATGGTCTTGCCGCGGATCTCCCGGCGCAGATGCAAATCTACATCAACACCCTCGCCGGCATTGATTAGTGAGGACATCCAGCCACCCCGGACCTGCTGCGGGAATCCACTCTTTCGGATATAGAGGTAGGTATAGTACATACCATCCATGATGATATAGCCCGGATGGCTCAGATCGAGGCCTCGGGGTGCCACGAAGTTGACTGCCCGGATCTTAGGCACCGGATCGACACCGACCACCCGCTTCTTGGCTGTCATGGCGTCCACTACCACACGGTTTAGCCGGCTTTGGAAAGGATCGTCCACGCAGGAGCGGCGATTGAAGTACATGTAGAGGATTTCCGCTACAAATGCGTCTTCATCTTTAGGCTGCACGATACTGTTTCCACACTGGGCGAAATACGTCTTGGCGTTTTGGGTCACCGTCTGAAGGGCTGCGTAGACCTCCCCGTAGTCGGTGTCCGACTGCCTGCGTACCGCCTCGTACTGGAAGATAAGAAAGAACCGGCGGGTCAAGGCCTCTCGGCTCCCCTCTTCCTGGATGAAGCGGAT
>OGZH01001303.1_pt1 | contig 15675 bp, 13 predicted proteins | sample 1576741 | NCBI WGS metagenome assembly OGZH01 (sample SAMEA3541560, study PRJEB24748) | human gut metagenome | biome: human gut; feature: human-associated habitat; material: faeces | place: China | collected 2012 | reverse complement strand
GGGTTGCCAGCGAAGATAGAACTTTCAATTAATAGCCATTTTTTGACTGCTTACCAACACATCGTCATATAACTGTAGCGGATATTTCTTTTCAAGTCATAAGCATAAATAAGATGCAACGAGATCATTTCAAGATTCGTAAAATATCACAATAGCATCATTATAGTTCATCTGAAATTATTCTTCTACCTCCTCAAACGGATACTGATTCTCCTCAAACCCCTTCAACTCCTCTGCAATCTCCGCCTGCTCCAGGCTCAACCCTGCCTTATCCCAAGTATTGATAATTTCATGAGCCTCCTTTGCTAAACTCTCATCATAGAACTCCCCATAACAATAAGTTAACAAACGCACCTTCAGCAATGACGCAGAAAGCTTCGGAAGCACCTCCCAGCTACGATCCAGGACATTCTGAATATATTCCTGCTTGCAGCCATTATCATAAATCGTTGCAGCGAAAGCCACTAACAAAGCAAGGCAAAGTTCAGCCTCCTCTTCGGCCGTAGCTCCATGAATGTTGTAAAGTTCGATAGCCCGTTCGTAAACATCACGGTTCAAACGTGTAAATTGGTCCGCATAAATGGGACTTCCATCAAGCCCGTAGGTTAGAAGATCATGGGCTAAGGAAAATAATGATGAAGAATTAGAATTCATATTATTAAATGTTTTATTTCAAAAAGAGAAGATACTTCGAAAGATTTAAGAGGACACAATATTTATGTATCAACTAACGATTATTATCAATAACAATGCCAATCAATGATTAATGTCAATCAACAGAGTGTCAATCAACAGTTAACGGCTCAACAAGCGAAGGCGGGATAAAGGTAGTAGCTACAGCCATGACACCTTCAATATTGACTACCACACGACGATCATGGCGAATACGGACAAACTCACCGATTACGCCCTTGAAAACACCATCAGTGATACGAACCTTCTGACCTTTTACCAAATTCAGTTCGGCTGCTTCCATATAAAGAATTGGCTCATCGTGACTACCGGCTACCAGAATAAAACTGCGCATCTGCACATCAGGAATAACTACCGGACGGCAATGTTCACGATTCATAATGAAACGTATAGGCATCGTTCCCTCAAGTTCGTCCTTCAAAGCATCAATACGTTTGCGCGTAGAATGAACGAAGACAAGATTATGTATGGCGGGCACCAATCTACGGACACGCTTACCACCTTTCATCACCATTCCATAGCACATAGGAATAAAGCTCTCTATGTTCTCTTTATCAAGAATAGACTTAAGAGTCAGTTCACGACTATAAGAGACACGAACAGCAAACCAATGGAGATTTTGAGAGTTGAAAGTTGAAAGCTGAGAGTGAGTACTTTCAGTCATGATATTTTCGCAAAGCAACTTCGCGTAAGGACATTTTTTAGGGACACCGGAGTAGTGAAATACCTACCGGTCAAATTATGTAATGCGTTTATTTTTAATAACTTATGCTGCATTCATTTCATTTCAGAACTTCCGACCATCGCGGAAAAAGAAGCTGTGAAACATCTATGTGGAGCTTCTGGAGCCAAAAGCTATAAACGGGTGATTAAGGAAGATTAGTTGTCTTTTAATCGTTCGTTTAATGGGCGCAAAGGTAAAAGGTATTTTTTGAATGACAAAAAGTTCTTTCTGAAAATATCCGGTCTTTATGCCCGATTTCTAAAGATTTACACCTTATTATATGGTAGAATTCTCCCTGACATATGCCAAAGCCGCCCCTATGGCCGTGCGGTATTCCGCATAGGGCGGAATATGGAAACGCACATGATAAATGCTTTCCATCTTCGGAAATACTTCCCGGCATTGCGGCAGCTGAGTAAGATTACCTATCAGTACAAAGTCCTTTACCGGACTGTTCAGGGCGGAAAGCACAGCCGCACCGCCGATAGTCTGGAGCACGGTATAAATGATGCCGCAGGCGATGTCTTCCGGTGAGGCGTTACTGTCGGCCTTTCCGAACAATGAAGCGGTAGCGGATACGGGCAGGTCGGGCAATGCGTTGTTACAGATATCGCCGATTTGCAGATTGACGCGGGTCACATCGCCTTTTGCCGCCAAACCGGCAACCTGATGAATGTCGTGTGTTTTGAGCAACAGCCGCGAAAGTCCCTGTAAGGTTCCGCCACCGATACCCATACCGCCGATATGCTGTATTTCATCTCCGTTGATTCTTACAAAGGAGGTGCCTGTTCCCATGCTGACAACTATCAGCCGGTCGATGTCCGTGGCATGGCGCGCCCCGAGTCCGTTGGCTATGAACTCATCCGTCTTGCGGGTGGGAAGTCCGTAAAGCGGGCTGTCCACAAACGCACTGCCCACACCGGTCAGCATCACCTGCTCCACATCGGACAAATGGATTCCGTTATCATAGATATACTTGCCGAACGCTCCGAACAGGGAAGTTACCGGGTCGGCCGCTGTTATGAACATCGGAGACTGTATCTTGCCTTTATTGAGTCCTACGATTTTAGTAGTGCTTCCACCTACGTCTATGCCTATTACAATTCCCATAGTCTTAAAATTTTGGCACAAAGATAAAGTATAAATTCTTATAATATGCCTTTCAGACCTACCTATTGAACAACTCAAACGTAAACTTAACCCCTACTTCCTGGTACTTCCAGTTTGCAAAGCTTGTAAAAACGCCGAAATCGAAGATGTGCGTACCGATGCCATACCCGAGTTCAAGATAAGGATTCAGGTGGGGAACCACCAGAGCATTCAGATACAACCGTTCATTCAATACGTATTGAGTATATTTCTTCAAGTGGCGGAGCAGCAGGAAAGGAGCCTCGTACGTAAAATGCCCGCGGATATACTTGCGGGACGAGTTATACCAACGCCCGTCGAGCAACTGGAACACTCCGCCGATTTCATCATTCCAGCCTACGGGAAGATTGGAACGGGCCAGATTGGCGAAATCCACAAAATAAAGCTCTTTCTGATTCGTAAAAGCACCCCAGCCGAAACGGTAGTAAATGTCACGCATCAATCCCAACGGAATGTTGTGCTGAAAGTCCACTTCAATACGTTCGTACTTTCCGGTGCTGTGCATGACGCCGCTGATACCGCGCTCCCAGTCTACGGAAACGGTGGGATATTTGGAATGAAGGTTGATTTTACGGTCGCCGCTCATATAATAATACTGACCGGGAGTCCACGTCAGGCGTACACGGGGTGCAAAGCTGTTATAACTGTGACGGAACTTTTTCAGAACCGAAGGGTCAAATCCCGGATAGACGGATGACGCACCCGCAGACATCACATTCGGGGCATCGGGATAGACAAGAACGAATTTAGAACGCTCCACTTCGGTACGCCTGTGTAAGGAAAGCCCCACATCCAGAGTCAGCCCGTTGACAATCTCCCAGCTGTGGCGTATGTGCAAATACAAGTCCTTAAAATAGTCCAGGTGAATCTGGTCGAAATCAAAGATACTGTCGGGAATAGCTTTCAAATCGTCCAGCACGTCGCTGCTGTAGATACGGTTACCGTTACCCACGCTGACATGCAGGGCGGCACGCTTGCGGGGCCAATAGTCGAAATCGGAATTGACCGACCAGTAAAACTCCTTCCGTTTGAAGTTGTAACCTAACTTGGGAACAATACGCAACAGACGGTCGCCCTTAAACAGCCGGTTGTATTTAAATTCCTGACGATAAGAGAAACCGTTGCTCTTGCTGTAGCTCAGCAGCAAAGGGTTTATAAGAGGCGAACAGCGCACACTCCCCATTTTGGCAAGGTCTACCGTATACCTGCTTACCAGCGCATCGCCTATCTGCCCCCAGAACTCCAGCCGCTTGTTCTTGGGCTTTTTCTTATAGAGAAGCGTGTCACGGCGCAAGAAGAAATCCTCATACAGCTTCTTCTCATGCGAAGTCAGCGGAATAGGGCGCAACTTATTAAAGTGGGTGGTATCGCGCCGGTAAGCATTGGTATCCGTCAGCAGAGTATAAGATTCCGACAGGTCGTATTTGCTTTTTGTCCTGTTCCGCACAACAGCCGGGTCTTTCTGACTAATCTCCTTATAGTCGAGTACCGCCGTATAGCTGCCGTCGATGACATTGCCCAGCAGACGAAATGTGGCATCGATATTGAAATGCACAGGCAAAAACTCATTAGCGCTCCCCACCTGTCCCATTCTTACCAGATTATTAAAACGCAGCATCTCGGAACGCCCGGAAAAACGAATCTCGCGCACACTCCACACATTGTCGCTGACCACCATGTATCCCCCCACGAGCTGAAAACTCTTGCTCTTCGGCATAAAACGGATACGGAACTCACGGTTGTGAGCCTCACCCATTATGGAATCTATATAATAGGTATAGAATTTCTTTGCATTGGAAGCCAGCGGAGAGAGCAGCTTATCATACAGCAAGGTGGAAGAGTAGATATTGATGTGGAAGTATTCAAGCAAACGGCCGTCCAGTTCCCAAAGTTCGGAAGAAGTGCCCACACTGGCTTTCACTTTCTGGTCGTAAATATCGGGAGCGGTATAATGCAGTTCGCTGTATGTCTCCATCATATACTCCCGGACCCCTTTCTTCATACGGAACATGGAAGGGATAAAGCGGAGCAGGTGATTTTTCTTGCGGATGTTAGCCCAGCCTTTGATATAAAGTTCCGCCTTGTACTCATCGACAACGCGCTCGTAAAAAGGCGCAAAGAAGATAACCTTGTCCATAATGGAATCCGCATAAGCCCGTTGTCCCGCATACGATTGGGGAACAGCCGTAGCACCCGCCTTCTGCAAACTTTCACACAAGAAACAGATTCCTATCCATATACATATAATATGTTTCAACCGCAATATCTTCTTATGAGGGAACAAATATAGAAAAAAAGTAATAACTTCCACCTTTATTCCATTTTCATTTTCAGAGGACGATATTTCTCCAAAAAACATTATTTTCAAGAGCACCCCTTATTTTTTAGGGGTATATCTTCAAAAAACATATAAAAAAGCAAGATTACCCCCTAAAAAGTAGGGGGTAATTCAGAAAAAACATATAATTTTGCGCCCAACAACCAATAAAAGAAGAGACTAATATGTCAAAAATGAGATTTTTTGCTTTGCAAGAGCTCGCCAATCGCCGCCCTCTTGAAGTCATCACTCCTTCAAACAAGTTGTCCGATTATTACGGCAGCCATGTTTTCGACCGTAAAAAGATGCAGGAATACCTGCCCAAAGAAGCCTACAAAGCTGTAACAGACGCCATTGAAAAAGGCACTCCCATCAACAGGGAAATGGCCGATTTAATAGCAAACGGCATGAAAAGCTGGGCAAAATCCCTGAACGTTACCCACTACACCCACTGGTTCCAACCTCTGACAGACGGTACAGCCGAAAAGCATGACGGCTTCATCGAATTCGGAGAAGACGGGGATGTCATTGAACGCTTTTCCGGAAAGCTGCTTATCCAACAGGAACCGGATGCTTCTTCTTTCCCCAACGGCGGTATCCGCAACACATTCGAGGCACGCGGATATACGGCATGGGATGTTTCTTCACCGGCTTTTGTCGTAGACACCACGCTTTGTATCCCAACAATCTTCATCTCCTACACAGGCGAGGCGCTGGACTATAAGACACCTCTGCTCAAGGCTCTTGCAGCAGTGGACAAAGCCGCAACGGATGTCTGCCAGCTTTTCGACAAGAACATAGCACGCGTATATACGAACTTGGGATGGGAACAGGAATATTTCCTCGTCGACCTGGCGCTCTATAACGCACGTCCCGACTTATGCCTGACAGGACGTACACTCATGGGGCACTCTTCTGCCAAAGACCAGCAGTTGGAAGACCATTATTTCGGCTCTATCCCGCCACGTGTCACCGCCTTTATGAAAGAACTGGAAATAGAGTGCCACAAACTGGGCATTCCCGTCAAGACGCGCCACAACGAGGTTGCCCCCAACCAGTTTGAACTAGCCCCCATCTTCGAGAACGCCAATCTTGCCAACGACCACAACCAGCTGGTTATGGATTTGATGAAACGCATCGCACGCAAACACAACTTTGCCGTGCTGTTGCATGAAAAGCCATACAGCGGCGTGAACGGTTCGGGCAAGCACAACAACTGGTCGCTCTGCACCGATACGGGAATAAACCTTTTTGCTCCGGGAAAAAATCCGAAAGGCAACATGCTGTTCCTCACATTCCTTGTGAATGTACTGATGATGGTATACAAAAACCAGGACTTGCTCCGCGCTTCCATTGCAAGTGCCGGAAACAGCTACCGCTTAGGCGCCAATGAGGCTCCCCCTGCCATTTTATCCATATTCCTGGGCAAGCAGTTATCTTCCATCCTCGATGAGATAGCCCGTCAGGTAAGCAACAGTAAGATGACAGCCGAGGAAAAGACTACGCTAAAGTTAGGTATCGGACGTATCCCTGAGATTCTGCTGGACACGACAGACCGCAACCGCACCTCTCCTTTCGCTTTCACGGGAAACCGTTTTGAGTTCCGCGCCGCCGGTTCATCAGCCAACTGTGCTGCGGCAATGATTGCCATCAATGCGGCAATGGCCAACCAACTGAACGAATTCAAAGTATCCATTGAGAAGCTCATGGAAGAGGGTGTCGGCAAGGACGAAGCCATTTTCCGCATTCTGAAAGAAACAATCATCGCCTCGGAACCCATCCGTTTTGAAGGAGACGGCTATTCCGAACAATGGAAACAGGAAGCTGCCAAACGCGGACTGACCAATATCTGCCATGTGCCGGAAGCCTTGATGCGTTATATGGACAACCAGGCACGTTCCGTGCTCATCGGCGAACGCATCTTCAACGAAACGGAGCTGGCCTGCCGTCTTGAAGTGGAATTGGAGAAGTACACAATGAAAGTACAGATTGAAAGCCGCGTTTTAGGTGATCTTGCCATCAACCATATCGTACCGACTGCCGTTATCTACCAGAACCGTTTGCTGGAAAACCTGCGTGGACTGCGCGAAACTTTCACTCCGGAAGAGTATGAAATACTCAGCGCTGACCGCAAGGAACTGATACGTGAAATCTCCCACCGCGTAACAGCCATCAAAATGCAGGTACGTGAAATGACGGAAGCCCGCAAGGTTGCCAACCACATGGACAATTACAAAGACAAGGCCTTTGCATACGAAGAAACAGTACGCCCCTACCTGGAAAGCATCCGCGAGCATATCGACAATCTTGAAATGGAAATAGATGATGAGATATGGCCGTTGCCGAAGTACAGGGAACTGCTGTTCACCAAATAATAAATGAACGGCTTTGCTGATAAACCGACTTCAAATTATGAATGATGAACCTGCCGCATTGTCATGCCAAACGGTAATTCATCATTCATAATTTAAAATTCCTTCCCCCCTTCCTTGCACTTTTTTGACACAAATGTGTCATTTTTAATTTTTTCTTTTTACATTTGTGCTGTACAACACAGTTTTGCAGCATTTATGGTAAAAATAAATTTATCCGATATTAATGTTCCGGAGTTGATTCCCGATATATGGTCACCCCTGAATGAAGAACAGCGAGAGTTTCTTGCCAACCATTTTACGCTTCAGAATTATAAGAAGAACGAGATTATCCATTGTGAAGGCGAGACACCTACTTGCCTGATGTGTCTGCTGAATGGAAAAGTCAAAATCTATAAAGACGGAGTGGGCGGAAGAAGCCAGATTATCCGTATGATCAAGCCCACTGAGTATTTCGGATACCGCCCTTATTTTGCCAAAGCGGATTATGTAACCGCTGCCTGTGCATTTGAACCGTCATTGGTCTGTCTGATACCCATGACTGCCATAATGACATTACTATCGCAAAACAATGAACTGGCGATGTTCTTTATCAGACGACTGTCCATTGACCTCGGTATCGCCGACGAGCGTACGGTTAACCTTACCCAAAAGCATATCCGCGGCCGTCTGGCAGAATCGCTTATTTTCCTCAAAGAAAGCTATGGCCTGGAAGAGGACGGTTCTACTTTAAGTATCTACCTGTCCCGTGAAGATTTAGCCAACCTTTCCAATATGACAACATCCAATGCCATCCGTACCCTTTCACAATTTGCTGCGGAACGCCTGATTACCATTGACGGAAGAAAAATCAAAATTATCGATGAGGAAAAGCTGAAGAAGATAAGTAAGATAGGATAAACTTCTAAAATTAAAAATTGAGAATTGAGAATAAAAAAATAGGGCTGCGCAATACAAGTGTTGTATAACAAACACCGCGCAGCCCTATTTTTTTATTCCCAATTTTTAATTTAACAAGAATCTTTCCGCCTCAATCGCTGCCATACATCCTGTAGCTGCCGCTGTGATGGCCTGACGGTAATGAGGGTCGGCAACATCTCCCGCTGCAAACACTCCGGGAACCTTTGTACGGGGAGTACCGGGTTCTGTCAGTATATAGCCGGTTTCATCAGTGTCCACATACGGTTTGAAAATATCGGAATTAGGCTTATGGCCGATAGCCAGGAAGAAGCCGTCGATAGCCAGGTCATAACGCTGTTCGTCCGCTTCACCCATACGCTTCACCAAGTGTACGCCTTCCACACCGTTATCTCCATATAATCCTACCGCATTGTGTTCAAACAAAACTTCAATTTTCTCATTCTCCATTACACGCTTCTGCATAATCTTGGAAGCACGCAAGAACGGTTTACGCACAATCAGGTACACTTTGCTTGCCAGACCCGCCAGATAAGAGGCTTCCTCACAAGCCGTATCGCCGCCGCCAACTACCGCTACGACCTTCTTGCGATAGAAGAAACCGTCACAGGTAGCACAGGCGCTGACACCCATGCCGGCGTACTTCTTCTCGTCTTCCAGTCCTAAATACTTGGCAGCAGCACCGGTAGCAATAATAACGGTTTGCGCTTCAATGACCTTTTCTTCATCAATGGTTATCTTATAGGGAGACTTACTCAAATCGGCAGCCGTAGCCACGCCGAAACGCAAGTCCGCACCGAAGCGTTCAGCCTGTTTGCGCAAATCCTCCATCATCTGCGTACCGCTGATACCTTCCGGATAACCGGGAAAATTCTCGATATCGGTGGTGGTGGTCAACTGTCCGCCGGGTTGAAGCCCCTCATAAAGTACCGGAGAAAGATTGGCACGTGCAGCATAGATAGCTGCGGTATATCCGGCAGGACCGGAACCTATAATTAAACACTTTACTTTTTCTGCTTCCATATTATTCTTTTTTATTAGTAACGTTTATCATCTTAAATCAACCAATTCCGCCGTAGGATATGCTTTCCTGTCAAACACAAAAAGGCTGTCGTCATAGTTCTTGCCCGTCTGATAGGAATTTATGAACACTACTGCCGCATCTTTGCTGCCCCGCTGAACCATACTCAGTTTTAACGGGCGGAACGAACTTTTTTCTATATACAGGATAATACATTGCATATCCTGACTGCGTTTGGTAGCGTTCATCACCACTTTATACACCGTATCATCCGAAGCATTGCCGGTTTTAGCCACTTTCAGCTTATAATCCTGCTTATAGAGCGACAACCACGAATACGGATTGATGCTCTGCAACTCTTCGGAAGTGGGTTCGGAAACATTAACCTCATCGCTCGAAGCAAGATAACTCCACTGTGTGCGTCCGTCGAACCATGTCGTCACTCCTTCCGTCTCCAGCAGAAATTTATCGCCTTTCAAACGGATGGAACCGTTCGTATTCCCTTCAGGCGCACGGACGGAGAAAGTGATTTTGACCCCACCTTCCCTGCGGAAAGCATCTGCCGCACGGTCAAGTATATCTCTGGCATCCGGCTGCTGTGCAACCGTAGGGATAGTCAGGAAAAGCATCCAGACTGTAAATAGAAGACTGTTGATTTTCATGTACTTCAAACGTTGATTTGTTACAAATTGTTCAAGCGCGTTTCCAAGTCCGTTATATCCACGCAGAACACCTCACGCGCTTTACTGCCTTGCGCCGGACCTACAATCCCGGCTTTCTCCAACTGGTCCATAATACGCCCCGCACGGTTATAACCGATGGCAAATTTACGCTGGATAAGCGAAGTGGAACCTTGCTGCTGATACACTATCAGCCGGGCGGCATCTTCAAACAGCGGGTCAAGACGTCCCATATCCACATCGCCCAAATCGCCGTTTGCATTTTCATCCACATACTCAGGCAGGTAGAATGCAGTGGGATACCCCTGCTGGCGGGCTATGAACTTCGTTATCTCCGCCACTTCCGGCGTATCGATAAACGCGCACTGCACACGAACCGGGTCCGCACCTTGCAGGAACAGCATATCGCCGCGACCAATCAACTGATTGGCTCCCGGCCGGTCGAGGATGGTACGGGAGTCCACCATAGCCGACACCCGGAAAGCGATACGTGCCGGGAAGTTGGCCTTAATCGTACCCGTAATGATATTCGTCGTAGGACGCTGGGTAGCGATAATCATGTGTATACCTACGGCACGCGCCAACTGGGCGATACGGGCAATAGGCAGTTCCACATCCTTACCGGCTGTCATAATCAAATCGCCGAACTCATCAATCACCACCACGATATACGGCATGAACTTATGTCCCTTTTCCGGATTCAGGCGGCGGTTGATAAACTTCTCGTTGTATTCTTTGATATTACGCACATGCGCAGCTTTCAGCAGGTCGTAACGGGTGTCCATTTCGATACAGATAGAGTTCAAAGTCTGTACAACCTTGGTAACATCCGTTATAATGGCATCCTCACCGTCGGGCAGCTTGGCAAGGAAATGATGTTCTATCACCGAATAGATGCTGAACTCCACTTTCTTCGGGTCCACCAGCACAAACTTCAGTTCCGCGGGATGCTTCTTATAGAGCAGGGAAGTAATGATGGCATTCAACCCGACAGACTTACCCTGACCGGTAGCACCGGCCACGAGCACGTGGGGCATTTTACACAAATCCACCATAAAGACCTCATTGGTAATGGTCTTGCCCAATGCAATGGGCAGGTCGTACGTAGACTCCTGAAACTTCTTACTGCCGATGATGCTCTGGCCCGAGACAATCTTCGGATTGGAATTAGGCACTTCAATACCGATTGTTCCCTTTCCCGGTATCGGAGCAATGATACGGATGCCCAGCGCGGAAAGGCTGAGTGCAATATCATCTTCCAGACCGCGTATCTTGGAGATACGGACACCCTGTTCCGGTGTAATCTCATACAGCGTCACCGTAGGGCCCACCGTAGCTTTAATGGTACTGATTTCGATACCGAAGCTGCGCAGCGTATTGATAATCTTATCCTTATTGGCATTCTGCTCTGCCATATCGATAGTCGGTTCGGCATTGTCATAATGCTTCATCAGGTCAATGGTCGGATAATGATAGTTTTCCAAGTCAAGACAAGGGTTATACGGCTCTATTTCCGGACCGCGATACTCTTCATCCTCCACAGTCTCCACTTCAAAGACAGGACCTTTTTCCTCTTGCTGTCCCGATGCCGGAATAGCGGAAACGGTATCGGACGGCGGAGTCTCAATCGTCATAAGCACTTCATCTTCTTCTTTTTCTTTGGCAAGTGAGGCTTTATGCGTTGCGGCATCTCCCAGGTCGAGCATTATCTCATGAGCATCCTCATCCTTCTCTTCTTTTCCGGCTTCTTCCGGAGCCTTCGTTTCTTCTTCTCTTCCCGCATCAGAAGCCGTTTCCGCCATTACCGGCGACTTCTTCCCTTTTACAGTCCAGGAATCTGTAAACTCTTCCGGAGCTTCACCGGATTTGCGTTCCGCCTTTTCTTTATGTTTCAGGAAACTGAGACTGAAAAGTTTTCTCAACCAGATAACGGTACGTGCACTCAGATAAATAAGGAAGCATATGGCAGTAACCAGCAGTATCATCCACAACCCCGGCACTCCCACTTGAGATACCAGCCAGTTGCTTACATTATATCCGTGCATGCCGCCCAGATAGAGGAAAGAGTCCTTATATTGGTCCACAAACACGAACCCGAAGAATATCGAGAACCAAACCAGCAGCAGGGAGCATCCTATGAACCACTTCCACAAACGTACCACGCGGACACGCATCAGCTTTAATCCGGCTACAGCCAGAAACACCAAGATGAAAAAGGAAGAGATGCCGAAGCAATCGTTTATCAAATAACTGGCAAGCTGCGCCCCACGCGAACCGGCATAGTTCTTCACGCCGTTATGCGTGGAAATCAGTTCCTGCGCATTACCCGAATCTATAATGCTCTGGTCTGCCGCCCCCGTAAAGAAGAAAGACGAAAAGGCCAGCAGCAGATAAACCGAAAAGATTACCAGTATCAGACCGGCAACAAAATGAACGGTTTCATTCTTTAAGACAGCAGCTGCCTTTCCGAAAAAAGAGATAGAGTGTTCCGTATCTTTGGTTGTATTTTTTTTGACCATAATGTATTCTGCTAATATCCGTACAATGACGCAAAAGTAACAAAAAAAAGCTTATGCAGTAATGCTTTCAAACCTTTTTCGTACCTTTGCGTTTCAAATCAAGAAGATATGAAAAAAGAAAGTCAAGTGATATTCGACCGCAATGTCGTGGAATTCGTAACCGTAGCTGCCGAGTTCTGCAAGTTTCTGGAACAGACGGAAACCATGAAGCGTTCCGTCTTCGTCGATACATCCTTAAAGATACTTCCCCTGCTTTATCTCAAGGCATCCATGCTTCCCAAATGCGAAACGATAGGCGATGAAGCCCTCGAAACATTCGTAACAGAGGAAACTTACGAAATACTCCGCATGAACCTGGCCGGTATTCTTGCCGAAAAGGACGATTACCTGGATGTATTTGTATCGGATATGAAGTACAGCGACCAGCCCATCACCAAAAACATTTCCGAGGACCTGGCCGACATCTATCAGGACATCAGAGACTTTATTTTCGTATTCCAGCTGGGACTCAACGAGACGATGAACGATTCACTTGCCGCCTGCCAGGAACACTTCGCCCTATACTGGGGACAAAAGCTGGTGAACACCCTGCGTGCCCTGCACGATGTGAAGTACAACCAACTGGATGAGGAAGAGGAAAACGAGGAAGCGGAGGAAGATGAATAAACTTTAAGCTATGATTATCAGAAGAAGTATAAATAAAGAAGAAGTAAAGGACATGCCGAAAGCCGTCTTCCCCGGACAGATACATGTTGTCCAGACTCCTCAAGAGGCAGAGCGTGCTGTGGCTTATCTGAAAAAATGCTCCATACTGGGTATCGACAGCGAAACGCGTCCGTCATTCACCAAAGGGCAGTCGCATAAGGTGGCTTTATTGCAGATTTCGTCGGAAGAGCATTGTTTCCTTTTCCGCCTCAATCTCACCGGACTCACCCTTCCGGTTATCACATTGCTCGAAACCCCCGCCGTAACCAAAGTCGGCCTCTCCCTGCGCGACGACTTCATGATGCTGCACAAACGTGCTCCGTTTGAACAGCGCGGCTGCATCGAGCTGCAGGAATATGTCCGCACGTTCGGCATTCAGGACAGAAGCCTTCAAAAGATATATGCCATCCTTTTCGGAGAAAAGATTTCAAAGAGCCAGCGCCTGTCCAACTGGGAAGCCGATGTGCTGACACCGTCCCAACAACAATACGCAGCTACCGACGCATGGGCCTGCCTGAACATATACAACCGGCTGCAGGAGCTGAAGCGTACCGGTGATTTTGAACTGGCAATCGAAGAAAGTTGCCACACAACCACATTATAACGTTACCACATCTTAATTATAATTATGTATAAAGTATATCTAAAGCCAGGTAAGGAAGAATCATTAAAACGTTTTCACCCCTGGGTGTTTTCAGGTGCCATCGCACATTTCGACGGAGAGCCGGAGGAAGGGGAAGTTGTTGAAATCTATACATCCAAGAAAGAGTTCATAGCCAAAGGACATTTCCAAATCGGCAGCATTGCCGTCCGTGTACTCAGCTTCTGCCGGGACGAGGCTATCGATGCCGGCTTCTGGAAACGCAAACTCAGCATAGCTTACGATATGCGGCGCAGCATCGGCATAGCCGGAAATCCCACCAACAACACTTACCGTCTGGTACACGGCGAGGGCGACAACCTGCCGGGGCTCGTGATTGACATCTATGCCCGCACAGCCGTGATGCAGGCACATTCCGCCGGTATGCACCTCGACCGCATGGCGATAGCCGATGCACTGACCGAGGTGATGGGCGACCAAATAGACAATATATACTATAAATCCGAAACGACACTCCCCTTCAAAGCCGACCTCTATCCTGAAAACGGTTTCCTGAAAGGGGGAAGCACGGATAACATCGCCATGGAATACGGCCTGAAATTCCATATCGACTGGCTGAAAGGCCAGAAAACCGGTTTCTTTGTAGACCAGCGCGAGAACCGTTCACTGCTGGAACGCTATGCCAACGGCCGCAGTGTGCTGAACATGTTCTGCTATACCGGCGGTTTTTCGGTTTACGCCATGCGCGGCAATGCCACACTGGTACATTCCGTAGACAGCTCGGCCAAAGCCATCGACCTGACCAACAAGAATATCGAATTGAACTTTCCCGGCGACAACCGTCATGCAGCCTATGCAGAGGATGCCTTTAAATACCTTGACCGCATGGGCGACCAATACGACCTTATCATTCTGGACCCGCCGGCATTTGCCAAGCACCGCGATGCCCTGCGCAACGCCCTGCAAGGCTATCGGAAACTCAACGTCAAAGCTTTCGAGAAAATCAAACCGGGAGGCATACTTTTCACATTCTCCTGTTCGCAGGCCGTCAGCAAAGAGAATTTCCGTACTGCCGTATTCACCGCCGCTACCATGTCCGGCCGCAGCGTACGTATCCTGCACCAACTGACGCAGCCCGCCGACCACCCGGTAAGCATCTATCACCCCGAAGGCGAATACCTGAAAGGACTTGTGCTATACGTGGAATAAGCAGGAACCGGCTTCTGTACAGGAAAGACAGAAAAAGCCCTATATGCTAAACATTGTTAATATACAAAAGAATGCCTTCTACGGGTATAACGTGCAGGGAGGGGCGCTGGAAGTCGGTAAGGCGAGTACGAAAGCTGTGGTGGATAGTAGTATTGCCATCCTGCTTGTAAACTTGATATTAACCAAAATATTATTGTAATGATACGGGCGGAAGGGGTATGTAAGTCATTTGATAAAAAAGAGGTGTTGACGGATATTGATGCCGTTTTCGAACCGGGAAAGGTAAATTTGATTATCGGGAAGAGTGGTTCCGGGAAGACCGTGTTATTAAAGTCGTTGATTGGCTTGCACTCGATTGATAAAGGAAAGATATTCTATAATGATCGAGATATTACCGTGATGAATAACAAACAGATAAAGGATATTCGGAAGGAACTGGGAGTGGTTTTTCAAGGCGGGGCATTGTTTGATTCGCTTTCCGTGTTGGAGAACGTGAAGTTCCCGTTAAATCTGTTTTCCTCGATGACGGAAAAGGAGAAAACGGAGCGGGCTATTTTCTGCCTCAATCGGGTGAACCTGAATAACGTGGAGAATCTTTATCCTGCGGAGATTAGTGGAGGAATGAAAAAGCGAGTGGCTATTGCCCGGGCTATTGTCTTGCAGCCTAAATACTTGTTTTGTGACGAGCCGAATTCTGGTTTGGATCCTTTGACCTCGATCGTGATTGATAATCTGTTGTCCGAGTTGACACATGAATATGATATGAC
>OGZH01001298.1_pt1 | contig 15713 bp, 16 predicted proteins | sample 1576741 | NCBI WGS metagenome assembly OGZH01 (sample SAMEA3541560, study PRJEB24748) | human gut metagenome | biome: human gut; feature: human-associated habitat; material: faeces | place: China | collected 2012 | reverse complement strand
CAAATATGAAAATCAAAAGAAATAAAATTCACAAAGTGTATATGATGAACTATTCTTTAGATTTTCTCTACGTAAAAAACGGGAGTTTATCACTATGGATTTGGATACGTGATTTATTGCGAACGCGTTGTTTTATAAATATCAACTTCAAAGATTTACAGCCAACTATCCATTATTACAAAAACAAAATCACATCTAAATTTGCAACAAATAAATGAAAGTACTAATCTGCATTCCTTGTCTCTTGACTGGAGGTACTGAAATACAAACCCTCAATTTAGTAAAATCCCTAATTCAAGGTAAGCATCAAGTAAGTACCGTATGCTATTTTGAATATTTACCCGAAATGGTATCCCGTTATCAAGAAGCAGGAAGCAAGGTAACATGCTTGAGCCCCACGAAAGAACGTATCACAGGAAAAGCAGGAATATTTTTTTTATACAAAGGTTTAAAGCAGATAATACAGGCAGAAAAACCTGATATTGTTCATGTACAATATATGGCTCCGGGAGCTATACCAATCATTTTACTACGTTTTTTAGGAATAAAACATATCATCACCACCTCTCATACCGTAGCCGATATTTATTCAAATCTGAGATTAGTCCATTTCATCCAAAAATACTGTGTACGTGCATTTACATGTATCACTCAAACAGCAGAAAAATCTTTCTTTGGTAATTCAAATTTGTACACACCGCAAACAGCACTAAAGAAGAGAAACCATTTTACAATATATAATGCATTACCACCATATATACAAATACGAGAAGAGAAAAAAAAGTTCTCCTCTCCAATCACATTAGGAGTAGTAAGCCAATTAGAAAAAATTAAAGGGATGGATTTAGTTATTCCTGTCTTTGCTAAAATAAAAGAAAAATATCCAGAAATACGTTTGCTAATAGTAGGTGATGGATCACAAAAAGAACCGATGCAACAACAAGCAAAAAAGTTAGTAAACGATAATAGTATTATCTGGATAGATAGACAAGAACCGGAAAAATTACAAGCATATTATGATCAAATTGATATATTGTTAATGCCTTCAAGAAGTGAAGGATTTGGCTTAGTAGCAATCGAAGGAATGGCACGCGGATGTGTAGTAGTAGCGTCAAATACAGGAGGATTACCAGAAGTTGTTATAGATAAAAAGGTAGGACTATTACACCAAAAGGAAAATATATCAGATATGATTGAAAAAATACACTTTCTCTTAGAAAATCCTCAAACTATAGAAATTTATTCTCAAAAAGCTCAAAGCCACGTACAAAAATTCTCATATGCACAATATGTACAGCTATTCAATCACCTATATACAAAAATAATAAATTAGAATTATGTCTTTTTTAAATTACATATATTTTCTAATTATCACGATTCTGGGAATAAATTTTCTGTTTACAAAACAAAAAATTGTCATCCATCCACTAAATGATAAAAAAAAGCTATTGATGGATGGCCCTGAATTATTTTGGATATTAACTTTCTCAACAGGTTTATTGGGGTTCTCTGCATCCGGAATATTAGATTTAACAGCCATTAGAATGATGATGCTGGAAATCTTATTCTTGATTGGACTATTCACAATAAGGCGCCTCCCTCAATGGAATGCTACAACGATTCTGTATATCATATATATGATATGGTTGATTATAGGGTTAAGTTATACCTCATCTTTAATATATGGGTTTCGTGTCATATTAAAATACAGTTACCCACTATTAATTATGCTTTTTGCTTCAGCGGCAGTCCGCCACGAAGAAGTGTTCATCAAAGCCGGATTAGGAGCAAGAATAGTAGCTCTATTATCTATTGGATTCTCTTTTATTCCACTAATTAATTATTTGGTTCCAGGAGTGTTTTGGTATTTAACAGCCAGAAGTATACATTATATACCAATGTGTATATTTTCTTTAGCACTATATTTTCATAGAGGAAAAGAAAAAAAAGATTTATTATTATGTATTCTTTTTATGATCCCTTGTATCTTATGGGTATTTCGTACCAGTATTATGGGAACCACACTTGCACTGATGTTTTTTTTCTTCTATAGATATAAATTGAAATCATTACCTATAATATTTGGAGTATTTATCCTCTTTATTGTTGCCATATTTACTATACCAAGCGTTAAAGAAAAAATGTTTAAAGATGGAAATAATGCAGATATTGAACAATTAAAACAAGGAAAGATCTCAAAAGATGATATAAATAGTAATGCTCGATTTACTATGTGGGAGAGTTTACAAAAACGTTTTTTCAAAAATAAAGAATTAACTGGGTCGGGTACAGGAAGTATACAAAATTATATGTATTCTAACTTTGTTTTTGGAGGTTTACATGTACCTCATAATGATTACATTCAGATCAGTTGTGATAATGGAATCATCGGAGTAACGCTATATCTATTAATTATTAGCAGCATTATTATACATTGTTTTATTGAATACAATAAAAAAAATAATCCCTCGATAAAAATATGTGCAATTGTAGCAGGGAGTAGCTTGGCGGGAATGGCTTTAACCATGTATACTGATAATGTCGTTAACTATTCAATGGCCACATTAGCATATCCATTTGGTTTCTATGGAATGATGCTCGGGCTGACAAAAGGAGAAAAACAACAAAATATTCTTTGCGCTCATTCAGCTAATAAATAATGCGAATCAGTAGTTGAAATCACTAGCTGATTCAGTTAGTTAAATTGTTATTATTCAATTAATTATCTCATTTATTTATTTCTTAATCTCCTTGAAAATCAGTATATTAGAAGAATAAAACCACTCATTATTCTAATTATGATTCCCAAGGAGAAAGAGCTAAAACTTATAAAAATATATATGTATATCTGCGATGTTTATCAGTCTTCACTGAAGTTCTACTGTCAGAGGTTCAGTAATAACGCTACACCGATCTTCACTGATCAGGAGCTGCTTACCGTATATCTGTTCTGCGGAGCGTATCAGCGCTATTTTAGCATCAAAGAGATACATACATTCACCAAAGAATATTTGCTTTCCTGGTTCCCTAACCTTCCCTCTTATCAAACATTCAACTATCGGCTGAACCTGATGAGTGAGGCGATTAATGAACTGGTGAAGCATCTCATTACTTTCTTTAAACCAACAGATTGCGATTCTATGATATCACTTATTGACTCCATGCCCATCATTACTTGTGCAGGAAAGAACAAAACCGGAAAAGTGGCTACTGAAATTGCCACTAAAGGATACTGCTCTACAAAGAACATGTATTATTTCGGGCTCAAACTTCACACCTTAGCTTTCCGCAGGGAAGGAACCATTCCATTCCCCGAAATGATCATCTTATCATCGGCAGAGGAGAATGATCTGACTGTTCTTAAAAGAGAAGCCGCTGATAGTCTTATAAACAGATATATATTTGCGGATAAGATATACTCAGACTTCTCGTTCTGGGGAAACAAACAGCAGGAACAAGGGGTAACCATGATGACTCCCGTTAAAGCAATAAAGGGAGAGGAGCCTATTATTACTCAAAGAGAGAAAGCGGGCAGAGACCTGTTTTCAACTGCAGTATCAAAGGTCAGACAACCGATAGAATCTTTTTTCAACTGGCTGAATGAAAAAACAAATATTCAAAGAGCGATGAAAGTCAGATCTACATCTGGACTTTTAGTACATACGATGGGCAAAATTGCCATCGCATTCATTTATCTAATTTTCTAAAACAAGGAATCAGAGTTCAACTACTGATTCGCATTAATAATTATAATCTACACAAATTAAACTTGCAAAAAGAAATAAATATGAAAACTATTATCATATTCGGTCCAGAAGGTCCAAATTCCGGTGCGGAAGGGGCAGTTACCACTAAATTCATGAATATGATGCAGAATCAAGGCTGGAAAGTATTCTGGATATACCACAACACTAATACAAACAATAACGATAGTAAAACGAACACAGATCATTATCTAATTGGTATAAAAAATCCAATTGTACAAAAAATAGCCTATGTACTCCGTCATATTCCAATCTTAAAATATATCTATCATTTAGATAGTATTTTTTGGTGTTATAAAGCATACAGAAAAGGTAAAAGTATACACAGAGGAACACCTGTAGATTATATTTTTTCTAGAATTATGCCACAATATGGACATTTACCCGCCTTATTATTAAAAAGAAAAAAAAATATACCTTGGATCGCTAACTGGAGTGATCCGATGCCCAGAAATAAAGCCCCTCATCCATATGGAATGGGAGTAGACTCTCCTATTTCTACATTTCAACAATATTATTTAAAAAAAATATGTAAATATGCTAATGCCCACACATTTCCTTCAGCATATTTAAAAAAGTTCTATTTACATTATCTGCCTGCAAAACCGGAAAGAAGTTTCACATTATCACATATCATAGATAAAGATAATATAGAAACTCCTCACAAACATAAGACTCTCAAACTTGCACATATAGGAGGAGGCCTTATACAAAGAGATCCAACACTCTTTTTCAAAGCTCTCAGAAACATTATAAACAAAAAAGAATTTTCTAATATATCCATACAAGTAGATTTTGTAGGTCCTATCGAAGGAAACGTAGAACAGATTTCAAAAAAAACAAAAATAGACCATGTGATTCGCTTCGCCGGTAAACGGCCCTATAATGAAGCATTAGAATACATCAAACAGGCAGACATTCTTTTAATTATCGAAGCACCGATGGAAGAAGGAATTTTTTTACCTTCCAAAGTAGCTGACATTTTAGGGTATCATAAACCAATGTTCGCTATATCACCTCCAAAGGGAGTATTAAAGGACTTAATTACCCAATTTAAAGGTGGGCTTGTCGTAAATTGTCTCTCATTAACTGATATTGAAATTGGACTGGAACAACTTTTATCTGATTGGAGTCAGAATCAATTACAAACGCCACAATATGATACCCAAGAATTATATAACGAATTCTCCGAAAAAAACATATGGAATCAACTGCAAAATATAATTCACCATTCATAAATTATGCAGCATAACATTTTCAATAAAGTATAGCCAGAATGCTGTACTAAAATGAAATGTTCCAATTTGACTACTAACATACAGACAACATTATGAAATAATGGATGTCACTTTTCAACGATTCAAAATTATGAACATATTATTCTTTGCCTCAGACTATAAGATAGGGCTTAGTACATTATTAACCGATCAACTCCTTGCTTTACATCGAAATGACATAAATGTATATCCGATTGCAGGTGAAAAAAATCAAGAAAAAGGATTGGAAGAACAAATTATCGCTCAAAAGATTCAGCTTAAACGCATACATGGATTGGATGATCATAAAAACTTTTTCCGGTTGGTTAACGATATAAAAGAGATAATCCAAACAAAAAACATACAATTAGTTCATGTACAAAACAATTGGCAATTGGCAATAATCGCAGTAGTCAAATTAAAATTGTACTTTTTAAAAAAAATTAAAATAATATACACACTGCATGGATTCAGGCACAATAGTTTTATTAAATCCATAATGGCACAGTTCATTATAGGAACGGCACTTTTTCTTTTTGCAGACAAAGTGATTTGTATGTGCCAATATCTAAAAAAGAAATTCCGGTTCCTTTCATATAAAATTATAATTCTGCCTTTAGGGGTTACAGACATGTTTTTTCAAGACAAACGTCCTAACACTCCTAAAAATGGACTACAAATCATTTTTCCCGCTCAGTTTAGAAATGGTAAGAACCAAGACCTGATTATCAAAGCCTTTGCCAAACATATTCATAAAAATAAAGATAATGAGTCTTATATGATATTGCCAGGAAATGGTCCTTTATGGGAAGATATGAAAAAATTGGCTGCTGCATTAGAACTGCAAGATCGTATTTCTTTTCCAGGACTATGTTCTAAACGACAAACCAAAGAATTGTATTTACAAAGTAACATTGGAATCGTATCAAGCAACAGTGAGACATTCGGTCAAAGTATTGTGGAACCTTTTGTATTAGGCCGATGTATATTAACAACTGCCGTTGGAGTAGCTCCTGACATTATAGTAACCGGCAAAAATGGGTTCTTTTTTAGAAATCAAGATGAATTAACAATACTCTTCGATAAACTATATAAAGATCAATCTATCATTGATAAAACAGGGGAAAATAATTTTTTGAAAGGAAAGATGTTTCAATGGGACAATATAATCCAAGACTATAAAAAACAAATTCTAAATAATTAAATATAAAACAAGCATACCTATTCAAACATTCATAGAAGTAATGAAAATCCTTTTAGTTCACAATAATTACGGAAAATATAGTGGTGAAGAGGCAGTTGTAGATAAAATGGCTGCTATGCTTCAAAACCACAACCACACCGTTTATTTTTACCGTTTAACAACTGAAGGGGCAAGAGATACAATATCTGATAAAATAAAAGGATTCACAACCGGAATATATTCTCACATAGGAGTGAAAGGAATGGCAGAAATACTACTCAAAGAAAAACCGGATATAATAAATGTGCATAATCTATATCCGTTTATTAGTCCGGCTGCTCTTTTCGAATGTAAGAAGGCAGGTATTCCAGTAGTAATGACCGTACATAACTTTCGCCTAATATGCCCTACTGGACTATTTATGCGTAATGGAAAACCTTGTGAACAATGTTTGGACAGAAAAAATGAATGGAGTTGCATCAGGTATAATTGTGAACATTCCATTTTCAAATCTATAGGATATACGCTAAGAAACGTGTATGCGCGTTGGACTAAAGCATATCTGAAAAATGTGGAAATGTTTGCTTGTATCACTGAGTTTCAGAAAAAGAAATTAATAGAAGCCGGATATGATAAAAATAAAATTACAGTAATTCCCAATAGTATTGACACTCCTTGTTCCTACACTCCTACTTCAGGAAGGTATATAGCCTATATTGGAAGGCTAAGCTATGAAAAAGGGTATGATTTATTAGTAGAAGTTGCCCGAAAACATCCTGAAATAAAATTCTGTTTTGCCGGGGCTCAAAGAAAAAAAAACAATACTGAAATTCCGAAAAATGTAGAATTCAAGGGATATCTTCAAAAAAAAGAATTATCAAAATTCATACAAGAATCCCGATTCATAGTAATACCCAGTAGATGCTATGAAGGATTTCCAATGGCCATATTGGAAGCTGCTTGTCATGGAAAACCGGCAATAGCACCAAATCATGGAGGATTTACTGAGATTATCGGTCAAGGAGAAAATATAATTGGAAAACTATTCGAACCGGGCAATACTGATGATCTGGATAAGCAAATAACAGAACTGTGGAACAATCAGACACTGACAGAAGAATTGGGAGAAAAGGCTTTCAAGAAATTGAAAGAGCACTATGATTCGGAAGTTGTCTATAAGCAATGGGAAACTCTGTTCAGTAAATTAAAAAACTCATGACATTAATAAATAACCCAAGATTTTAATGAAAATAGCAATTTACAAAAGCAATGATATAAAAAAATCAACACCATTAGGGCAAAACCTATGCCAAACTCGTATTGTAGGATTAGATATTATAAGAAGTTTTGCTATACTATTTGTATAGCCGGACATTTTCTGATGAATACATCATTTAACAGCAGTATATTTAAAGGGGTTTCATTATTTATACAAGCAGTAGCAAAAATGCTATTCATAATTGGAGTTCCGCTCTTTATACTTCTAACCGGTTATCTGAATACCAATAAATCAATTAACAAGAAATATTATAAAGGTGGTATCAGAGTCATTATTTCCTACATACTATTTTCATTAATAACAATTATATTCAGAAAATATTATCTGCATGAAAGCCTGTCGTGGATACAATGGGGATTAAAAGTATTAGATTTCTCTGCCATCCCCTATGGTTGGTATATAGAAATGTGGATCGGACTATTTTTACTGACCCCTTTTCTGAATCTATTATATAAAGCGATACCTGACCAGAAACAGAAATTAATACTTATAGGTACATTATACATAATGACTGCACTACCTGATCTTCTGAATAGATATGGAGTACATTTAGTTCCCGGTTTTTGGCAACAGTGTTTTCCGTTGACATTCTACTTTATAGGAGCCTATATACACGAATATAAACCAACAATAAGAAAAGGATGGGCATGGATGATCATATTGGGTATATGTTTGATAAATCCTATTTTTAATCTTATATTTATCCATAATCATACATTAGTACAGATATGTGGAAGTTACAATGGGGGCGGAATACCAATAGCCGTATTGTTTTTCTTACTGTTTTATCAATTGTATATTCACTCTAAAATAAATAAAAAAATACTGGCTAAAATATCCGTCTTGTCATTGGACATGTATTTGTGCAGCTATATTTTCGATGCAATTTATTATCCATATTTTAAAAAACACTATTTTGTCAGCCAGTCATAGTTTGGAATATTTTTCTTTGTGATTGTTCCGTTGTGCTTCTGTCATCATTGGCGGTGGCTCAAATGAAAGAATGGTTGTTTAAATTATTTTAAGGTAATTCGTTTCTGATTTCAAAACGTTCATATGTTTTTTGAACTATCCAAACTATTAAACTTATTTCTTTCTCCTATTACATGGATATTATTATTCCTGATTGCTTTTCTAGTATTTAAGCGTAAATTATGGAAAAGAATGTCTGCCATTTGTAGTGTCGCCTTATTCATGATCTTCACAAATAATATACTGATAGATTCTGTCAGATACCATGCAGTAAGAGAATACTCTTCTATTTCACTCGATACAGCTAAGCGTTACAAAGTAGCCATTATCATGGGAGGCTTTGCTTCTATGAATAAACAGACTGGACAAATGTGTTATGAACAAGACCGTGCTGACCGTTTATGGGAAGCAATACACTTATGGAAAAGAGGGCAAGTTGAAAATATTTTGATTACAGGTGATCCTACCTCTATTATTCGAGAGGACGGAAGCTCTGATAAGGCATTATTCCTCACTTATATGACAGAGTTGGGCATTCCTCGTGACATTTTCATTTTGGAACAGAAAGCACGTAATACTCATGAAAACGCAAAATACACTCAGGAAATACTTGCTGTAAAACAAATAAAAGATAAAGAGTGCATTCTTATTACTTCGGTTACACATATGAAACGTAGTCTGAAATGTTTTGCTAAAGTTGGAATACACCCGGATATATATCCGGTGAGCGTCTGTATGAAACCGACACATATAAACCATCGCGCCTTTTATCCGGACTGGAAAGCTGCGGTGAAGTGGCAAGAACTATTGAATGAGTGGATTGGAGATATTATCTACTCATTTGTGGGGTATATATGATTTTCTTATTAATTTTATGGAGCAATATTTTAATATCAATTACGAGTTTGATAAAACCTGTATTTTTGAAAAAGTAGAGGAACAACTTCAACGAGGTTCTTCCAGCTACATTTGCGTGGTTGATGGGGTTATATTGAACACAGTCAATAGAGATTCGGAGTATATGCATGTTATTAATAGTAGCATGTTTTCCATCTGTGATAGTGGTTATGTACCGATTTATCTTCGGTGGATATATGGGATAAAGCGCTCTCAATATACAGGGAGTGACATATTTATGGATTTTATCCATCAGAAGAAATACCGGATGTTTTTTATGGGAGCGTCACAAAAGGTGCTGGACGGACTACGAGCTAACCTATCCAAGATAGATAAACGGATAAACGATATGACATTCTATGAATTGCCATTCTGTGATGTAGAAGATTTTGATTATCCGTTGATAGCCCGGATAATAGAAGAGGACGGAGCAGAAATAATTTGGCTGGCATTAGGAGCGCCTAAACAGGAAATCTTTATGAACCGTTTGCAACCATACTTACAAAAGGGAGTAATGATTGCCATTGGAGCAGCCTTTAAGTTTTATAGTGGCTGTAGTGTACGGCGTGCTCCTAAATGGGTAGTCAATATACATGCAGAGTTTATTTATCGTATATTTAGTGAACCTAAAAAACAGATACGACGTTGCGCAATGATTATATATACTCTTCCTTCATTATTATATAATGAGTGGAGGAAAAAACGTTCTATTTGAATATGTTATTATTGGGATTTTCTCTATTGTTGTGTATAAAGAATAAGAAGGAAGGCAGCTTTTTACAGGCATCATAGCACATTGTTTTGGGTAACTAAAATTCTTTTTGAAGAGATACATCCCGGCAATAAATAGACTATAGTGGGTGGTACAAACAAAGTGTCCTCTGCCTGATTGCCAATAAAAAGGATGAATTGATGTGTGTTTTCTTTTAATATTCCCGGAAAGGATTGTAGCTCGTATATTTCTGTGAAGAAAAAAATGCAAGGAGATGGTGCGTAAAAGCATCCTCTCCTTTGTTATTCTATTTCTTACAAATCACATCATAGACCGAGCATTCGTTCTGATAGTCTTCCATGTCCGGTCTGAATTTCTCCCACCATTTCCAGACTTTCAACTTATTCCAGCCGTCCCATCGCAAGCCTTCTATCTCTCTTTTCCACTGATATTCATATGGCGACTTTTGCAAACGTGGGCAGACCAATACTCCCTGTGATTCCGGTATATCTCTAAGTAGCCAGGCTGTGAGTTGTTGCCCGTGTGTCGAGAACCATTGGAATCCGGGTATGATTTGCCCCATCATTTCAGCAACTTCGTCACTGTCCACGATAACAACTTTCATTCCGGGTCTATAAACTGACATGAACTCACAAAGAGGATAACATGAGGAGTCCTGTCCTTTTTTAGAGTCCGTGTCGGTTTTAACTTTTGAAAACAGCTCCTTCATCTCACCCAACGGCTCTTTTCTGTATAATTCCTTGCTGCATGGTTGAGTGTGTTTATATGCACTTCTGACCGCCTTCTCTATCTCGTCAACAGAGAACCCATCTTCCGCATATTCTGTCAGAACCTCAAGCGCCTTATCTTCGGTCACTCCATATTCACACAGGTTACAGGCGGCTTCATATACACACCTGTTCCTGCTTCCCTCTTTAAACTCATTCCTGGTCCATGAGAGTATAATCTGTATTTTCTCATCTTCATCCATAATCACATCTCCTTTATAGTCTTCAATTTTCCTTTGATTTCTTGTTCCGGTCTTTATCTGAACCGGCTGTTGTGTATTTTTAGTCTCCATATTCCATATTAAAGAATCCGGATTGTAATAAAGTTCCGGGTCATAGGTCACATTGGTATATCGTGAAACGTCCTGTGCCTGTGAGTCGCTTTCCACATTGAGAAACTTTCCTATGGCATTATAGTATAGTTTATGTGTATGAGCGTTCAGCCCGTCGGGAACTTTCACCAATACTCTAAGGCCTGTATTCGAAATTGAGCGGAAAACGGAGAAGGTATACGGGTTTTGTTCCAGCCTTTCTTTCTCTTCTCCCACACGTTCATTCAGTCCGTCAATATCAATAGCCACCAATCCGCTATGTTGAATCAGGCTGTCACTCCTCCGTTCTTTGAAAGTGCCGGAAAAAGTAAATCCGGAAGCCTCATATTTTGCCGTATCCTTTTCCTCCTGCGTTGTAGCCTTTCTGACCTTTTCAACTTCATTCCGATATGTACCATCCTGTATCTGCCTTAATATTTCCGTTATATCAAACTGGCGATATGGCCTTTTATAGGTCTTTTTCTTATAATAATCTATTATCATAACTTTTTTATTAATTCTATTTATTGCAGGTGATTATTGAGTGATCACTTGTATTCATTACTGTCCAATAGTGTAAACCACTGTAAACTTGTGTCCATTACTATAAAAAATGGACACTTATTATAATTCTTCTTTCTTTTTGGTTATTCTATAGATAATAATATAGTAAATAATAGAGTAATGACCAAAAAGAAGAGAAAATAGTGTCCAATTTATTATATAATGGACAGTTGTTTACATAGGTTTACAATAATGGACATCTTTTTTTCTTTTGGTCATTGATTTTGATTATCTGTATAGTCCTTATTATATAAGATGAACAACCAAAAGAAGAGAGAGAAGTGTCCAATTATTTATATTATGGACAGTAATGAACACAAGTTTACACTATGGACAGAGGTGGACACTTAATGGACACCTGTGGACATCATTAAACATCCTGATTATCTCCTTCTTCATTGGATGTTGCTTGTATCTGTTTTAGCTTATTACCAACAGTCGTAGGAGATATATTCAGCTTATCAGCTATCTGCCTGTTGGAAAGTCCCTGTTCATGATATTTTCTGATTTCCTCCAGTAGTAAGTTATTCGCGTTTTGTAACAGGTCGGATTCCCTTGCTGTCTGAACCGGATTAGTTGATGAAACATTCTGCTTTGATTTACCGGGTTGGATGAATTGTAGCATTGTAAGATCGAGAGCCTTATCAATGGTGTAGGGTAAGATATGGCTTTCATCCCATACAATTTTTCCATTCCTGCTTTTGAGTTGTTTCACATACCTTTCGGAAGACGGATTCTTACTCGATGTTCCGATGGCAAATACTGACTGAACAAAATTAGTTAACATACTTGATCCCAGGCAATGGTTCAGGTCAAGGGGTGTAAAGGGAGGGATTTTTGGCGTGTGGTTTATGACGAGAATTGAATACCCTTCTTTGGCCCACTCACATAATTTCGAGCAGATCAGTTTCACATCTTCCGGTTTCATTCCCCCGTTATTGACTAGAAATGTGAGGTTATCGAGTATCAGGATTTTAACAGATAACGTGTCAAGCATCTTTCTTAACAATTCCAGACACTTTTCAGGATTGTCCAATGCCCATTCAACTTTTTCCATTTCCGGTCGTTTGAGAAGTTCGGACCAGACATGCAACCTACCGTCCTTTGAAGTATACCTCTGCTGAAACTGCTTCATTGACATTTCCAGATCAATATATAGCACTCCTTTATTAAGATTTTTGGTTATATGTTCTGCTATCTGAACTGCATATATACTTTTTCCGGTATTCGTCTTTCCGAATAGTACGGCCAGTTCATTTTCATACCATAATCCGTTTCCGTTACCATCATCTCCCCATAGAATTGTCGGGACTGGCTTGTTTTTCGCTTCTTTCATAGACTGATTAATACTTTTCCCTAAAATACTATCTAGATCGTCACATGGCTGTTCCTGTATCACTTCTCCTACCGGCTGTATTGTTTCACTCTCCTTTCCAGAAGCATTATTCCACGTGGAAGATATGATTTCTCCAGTCTGAACAGGCGGGAACTCTTTTGGGGGGAGATTGTTCAATTCATTCCAGCACTCATCGATACTGTTGCCAAGCGCTTTGATCGTTTCCTCACTTGGTCTTTTCCTGTTTTGTTTTTTGTCTGCTGCCATACTTTCATAATTTAAAAGGTTATTTCAAGCGGCTTTAAAGGATATGGCATATTCCTCCTCACCACTTACCATTTCATCACGTATAAGAATTTTCCTCTTTCTGATACCTCCTTTTTATATGAAGAAAGAATGGCAGGCGTAGCTATTCACCCGCCATCCCCTCTTTTAGCAGATAACAAAAAACAAGAAATAACTTTTACGTTCATTAGTTAGGATTTGGGCTCTTGAAATGCGCGTTTTTTGCATTTGGGAATACAGGAAAAGGATAGAATCCGCTAATAGATTATTATCCGTAAACATCTTCATCAAATCCTGCTATTTAACGTAGAAAATAAAGGAAGGTAGCTTTTACACTATCTTCCTTTTCTTACTTATCCCCACTTCAATTTCAAGACTAAAGCTTCTTTTCCCACTTCCAGTTCCAAATCCTTTATCATGCTGGCTCCGAGCTCTACTGCACTTTCTCTATAGGACTCTTTAAATACTGCCTGTTCAAAAAAGTATGAACAACCGAAAGGTACTTCTCCCCACATCTCGGGCAGTCTGAATCCATCCAGGCCAATTCCGCATGCCAGGTAACCGTCTGCGTCAGCCATTAATCCCTGTTGCAGCTTATTATCGGGATATTCAAGCCCCCTATGAAAAACAAGGTCGATTTCCTTCGCCTGCCTGATTATCTCGAATTCAACCACTCCTTCTCTTTTGATCAGCCTGTCTATGTCTGCCTGTACTGCTATCCTGATATCATTATCTGTCATTTTTTCTGTATCATATATTTTCGATACGATAAATATTTTCTTTTTCATAATTTTCTTTTTATGGTTAGTTCAACTTGTCCTTTTCCATTGTTCGCCAGTCTTATATCCGCTTCAATCCCCAGATCCCTTATCGTATCATTATAGGTTTCAATCAGCCACTGTGAATCAATGAAGTAGTTTTCTCCGTCCTGATCAGCGTATAACCCGTTCTCCTCTTTCGCCTTTCTTATTATATGCTGTTCCGTCAGATTCAGAATATCCGCTGCTACTGTAATATGTAGAAACCTGGGATTGTCGGCTATAGGAATCTCCGTGAAATATTGGTACAGGATGTAAAAAGCTTCTTCATCGCTGCTAATCTTGTGTATGCCCAGATTACGAGCTTGTATTCTTGTATCGAGCATTAATTCAACTACGCTATAAGGTATCCATTCCAGTTCCCCCGTATAAAATCTTCTGGCCTCGTTTTCAGTGGTGAAGTTTAAGATAGCCAGGTCCTTTATCGGTAATTGTGCAAACTTTGGATGGAACGGTTTGTTATCCTGTTCCCGGTAGACAGTTTTTCTATTCATTTCTCTTCCTCCTTCGTTTTTTGTGATGTAATCTTCAGTTCGATTTTCCAGTTCTTTTCCAGGTATGACGCCAATCCTCTGTATGCGTCAATCCTTCTTCTTTCTCTTGGCATGATAGACAAAGCTTCCTGTAAAGTCATATTGATAATGCAGAGTCCGGTAGAAGAGAAAAGTTCCTTACCATGCTTTTCTTTGAGAGCTTCTATGTCTTTCTCGTATTTGGAAGGAATAGGTTTAGACGGTATACTACTTTTTTCGATGACATCAGGTGTAGCATAAACCTGACGATTAGAACCCAAACCCTGTTCAGATCCTAATATTCTTTTTAAATATTCTTTGAACATAGATATAATATGCAATTTAATTCAGATATTAGGTTTTGAGGGGTTGGGAATAGCGTTTTAGCGATTTGGGAGAGGGAAATAAAAAACGTACCAAGTATTTAAACCTGATACGTTATCTTTATTAAACTTAAATCATTCTGGCTGTCGTACTCTAGTCTCTTTAACCTATAGCTATTACTAATCTTTTATTTTTTTGCTTTAATAATTTTAGCTTTCATTGCAGCGGTATCTAATATATCATCAGCAGCTATAGAAGGAAAAGGAGGATACTTGGGTAATATTTCTTGAACAGTGTTAGTATGCAGTGAATTATTTTTTATATAAGTTTCATACAAGTCTTTTTTTCTTTGCCTGATGATGCGATTTGTATCCATAAGCATTAAAGAAGAAAATTCGAGGGGATAATTCTCTACCTTACGGGCATTTGTTCCAAGCAAGTGAGAGAGATAAACATAAAAATCCCTGGAGTGATTAGGATATTTTAAATGTGCCAATTCATGTAATAATACCTGTTTGATAAATTGGGAATTACGTAGTAACAGTTCCACATTCAAAGAAATTATTTTTTCATCACTACAGCAAAATCCCCAAAAATGTTGGAGCTCCCGCATAGTATCATGAAGCCTACAATGTACAAAATCATTTTCCTGTCAGCAGTTTCCGTTGTTCGCGGAGTGTTCACTGCAGGCTTTGCTGGTTTATATGCCGCC
>OGZH01001294.1_pt1 | contig 15741 bp, 13 predicted proteins | sample 1576741 | NCBI WGS metagenome assembly OGZH01 (sample SAMEA3541560, study PRJEB24748) | human gut metagenome | biome: human gut; feature: human-associated habitat; material: faeces | place: China | collected 2012 | reverse complement strand
GTAATAGTATTAGGTATTTCAATTTCCTTTATGTTGCATTCAAAAAATGCATAATCACCTATTTCTGTAAGATTCTTTGGCAATGTAACTTTTTCAAGGTTATATCTGCTAAAGAACGCTCTGTCTTCTATTACTTTTACAGTATCAGGAATAACAATCTCCTTTGCAATCTTGCTGTCAGGATTGTATCCTTCGCCTTTTATAACATTGTTGGCAATTGTTGTAATTCCTTCAGGAACAACAAGTTTTTCACTTTTTCCTTCATAGCCTATTAAAACGTTGTCCTTTGAAATATACATTCCATTCTCAACTTTGATACTTGGAACCTGCTTTGCAATATTTTCCCATGTAGAAAGGTTTGTACGGTTGCAAAGGTTCACAACACTTTCTCCATCTAAGTCTGCGCCTGAAATTACTATATCCTTTCCAATATCAAATCTTTCATGATAATCTCCTGCCTGATATGCATTATAATCAATCTTCTTAACTGATGCCGGAATCCTTATCTTTTCAAGTTTGTCACAAACTACATAATCATCTCCATCAAAATGTCTTGCATAGAGAATTGACTGTAATGCAAATGTTTCACAACCTTCATCTATTGAAAGTTCCTTTGTTCCTGCTGATACTCTTACAAGAGTTTTTCCGTCCTTTGTGTAAATCATTCCTGACTTTGATGTATAATTCTTGTCATTTGCACTAACATCAAAAACATTAGAATTAACATATGTAACTGTCTTTAAATCAATACTTGTTGAAAAAGTTACTGTGTCAGCCATTGAACCGCCCATAATTGTTGCATAAGCGTCATCACCTTTTTTCTTTTTTAATGTATAATTTCCCGGTAATGTGATATTTTCTAACTGCTTACAATTTTCAAAAGCATCCTGACCGATTTCTTTTACTTTCTTAGGAATTGTTACTTTCTTAATTTTTGTTCCATTAAAACTATCAATTCCTATTTTCTTAACCGATTTGCCAATTGTTACTTTTGACAAGTTTTTGCACTTATAAAATGCTTTGTCTGAAACTGATGTTACACCATTTTTAATAACTACTTTTTTAACTTTCTTATTATTTTTGAAAGTCATTTTCTTAGGCATTTCACCTTTTCCTGATATTGTAAGTGTGCCTTTTTTAAGTGTGTATACTACCTTTGATTTTTTCCCTTTTGATTTAGCCATTACTGTTGGTGATGGATTAGCCAATGCCAAAACAGTTACTGCCATAGCTGTTGCAAATAAAAATTTTGATGTTTTCCTCATAGCTCCTACCTCCTTGTTTGTGTATCCTTCTTAATTTAATACTGATTTTTCATAGTCTTCCTTACTGTTGTTTCAAAGTCACTTTATTTTGCTAGCTTTCCTTGTGTCTTTACATATTAAACGAAGGGTTTTCAAAAAATATTGCATTTATTTTATTTTTTTATTTTTATTTAACACCAAATTATTTTATGCATAGAATAATACTGTAGAACAAAAAGAAAATGGAGATTTTTATGGACTGTAACAATTGCAATCAAAACGCAAATTGTTTTAATCATAACAATATGAATACGCCAAGAAACGGAAGATATAATCGTGGTAATTGTAACAGAATGATGCCATGTGGCAGACCTATGTCGGGACAGGAATGTGGATGTGAAATGAACAACAATGTGAGAGAACGAAATATGGATAACCCAAATCGTTGTATGGAACGCAATACTATGAATCACAGTGTCGGAAATGATAACCATAGATGTGGTTGCAATATGACTTATGATAATCAGGGTTGTTGTTGCAATATGAAACGGAACAATGAGGGTTGTGACCGTGGAACAGAACATGTCGACCATATGGCTCCCGGTATGTGTTTTGTTCCATGGCAAAAATGGCAGGATGTTTATGACATTGACCAGAATCTGATGATGATATGTGGCATACCAAAGTAACCAAGTCCCCATGCCAGTCCTGACACGATATCCTGCCAGCTTGAGAATGGATTTAAGTAACCGCCCGGGAGTGCTGACATAGATGATGTATCAAGCATAAATGCTGCAAAAATCGGTGCTATAAACATAGAACCAAGCACGAGCATGCCCTGAAAGAAATCTGTCCAGCATACAGCCGAGAAGCCGCCGAGGAAGGTATAGCCTACGATGACCACTGCAGCAAGATACATGGCAATCTGTGGGTCCATTCCTATTACAGTGTGGAAAAGAGTACCGCATGCCTTTACGCTTGATGCCGCATAAATAGTGTATGCAACCAAAAACACAATTGCACATATTACCTGCAGTGCAAGTGATTTGGACAGGAATCTGTTGGTCAGATACTGCGGAATGGTGATTGAGTCATTGGCTACAATCGAGAATTTGCGTAGTCTCGGTGCCTCTAGCAGCCAGCTTATTGTGTAGCCGATTGCAAGTCCCACAGGAATCCATACCTGACCTAAGCCCAGTGCATAGATAGAAGTAGGAAGTCCCATGAGCACCCATGCACTCATGTCTGAGGCCCCGGCTGACAGTGCCGCAACCCATGGTCCCATCTCACGTCCACCAAGGAAGTAGGTTTTTTCTCCACCGTTTCTGGTTTTCACGAAGAAGAAGATACCGATACCCAGCATGCACAGCAGATAGACGATAAATACTATAATTTCTGATGTTTTCATTTGTAGTACCTCTTTAATAGTTTATTTAGTAACCATGCTACCACGTTAGCGTGATAAAGGCAAGAAAAACTTTCTCTTGACGAATACACTGCGTTGACATATCATAGTATATAAGTGAAAGGGAGTAGCCGGCACGAGAGTGCTTACTTATCCGTCAGTACGATTGCTCATACATATCATACATATATGACAGCAATCCGGAGAGTGATTAAATGGCGAGACTTTTGTTGTTTTATACAGCAGAAGTGTCGTCTTTTTTGTATATAAAAGCCTTCTGCTGATAAGACATAGATGTAGCTATCAATTAATCAGGCATCCTTAAAAAGGACAGCAGAAGGAGGAAAATTATGATTTTTGTAGCAATTTTACTGCTTATAGCAGGCTTTGTAGCACTGGTGAAGGGCGCGGACGTGTTTGTGGATGGAGCGGCGGCGCTCGCAGGGAAATTTGGTATTCCGCAGCTTGTGATTGGACTGACGATTGTGGCGATGGGTACGTCGCTGCCGGAGGCGGCAGTCAGCATCACTGCAGGAATAAAGGGTAATGCGGGGATTACAGTCGGCAATATTGTCGGCAGCAATATACTAAATATCCTTATAATACTTGGAGTGACAGCACTTATCACAAATGTAGCCATACAAAAAACTACCTTCAAATACGAGATACCGTATATGCTTCTTATCACAGCAGTGCTTCTCGTGATGGGAATGACAGGTAATGAAATTACATTCATTGAGGGAGTTATACTGTGGGTTTTATTTATTGCATATCTGCTTTACCTGTATTTTCTGGCAAAAAAGGGCAATGACAGCGGTGATGAGCAACCGGTAAAGCTATATCCGGTATGGAAATGCCTGCTCTTTATTGTGCTGGGCGGTGTTTGTGTCGTAATTGGAAGCCAGCTTGTCGTAAACGGTGCCACAACCATAGCAAGAGCCTGCGGCATGAGTGAGCGCTTTATCGGACTGACAATCGTTGCATTCGGCACATCACTGCCGGAGCTCGTTACATCTGTTTCAGCAGCACGCAAGGGAAATGCAGGAATTGCAATAGGAAATATAGTCGGCAGCAATATTTTCAATATACTCTTTGTAATCGGAACAGTAGCTCTCATTTGTCCGGTACCGTTTGAGAGCAGGTTTGTGATTGATACAGTTGTGGCAATACTGTGCGGTGTGCTACTGTGGGGCGGTACGATAAGACATAAAGAGCTTAGAAAGCCATGCGGAGTGGTGATGCTGCTTTGCTATGCGGCATATTTTGTATATCTGGCAGCTATGTAATGATGTGTTTTCGCAATTGCCATGACTGTGTCAAAAAAGAGTGGGATGAAGAGATAAAAATTAAATATAGCAAACTGTCAATAATTGTGCATACAAATTAGCACTTTAACATCAAAATGATTGTGATTTCACGCTAAATATAAACAATTAATTAAAAATAGCACTCCAACTTGACAAGTGCTGATTGCAGGTGTATAACGTAGTCAGAACGAACGGAAGGAAGCGATTATAATGGATAAAAACCCAAAGCATCCATTGAAGAAAAAGAATAAGGCAGATGCAAAGAAGCATCAGAAGCACGTATACGAATAGCAGCTTCCGTTAAGGAATACTATCCAGTAAGCACAATGTACCCCAGCCCGTCACAGGGTTGGGGTATTTTGTGTTTTTGGAAGTATTTTCAGAGACAGCCCTTGAGAAAGCTGTGAATACATTTTCACCTGCACCTTTTATGAGAGAAGCTTTAAGCTTGTCGCCATACATATAGAGGTCATTTTCACGCACAATGCCCCATTCCATCAGGAGCGCTGCCGCACCGGTTACGAACGGAGCAGCCATGGAGGTGCCTGTTTTTGAAGTGTAGCCTCCGGTGTTTGAACAGGAGATAATGTCCACACCGGGCGCTATGATATCAGGCTTTATGCTGTCAAAGGCCCAGGTATAGCCTCGGCCGGAAAAGGCAGCTGTGCGGTTTGTGCGGCTGTCATAGGCTCCGACAGAGATGACATTTTGTGAGGTCGAGGGGATGGTCAGGGTGATATCGGGTGATGCATTGATAAATGAGGTCTGTGCATTGCGCAGAGCACCTGACGGCAGCCATATATCCCATGAACCGTCCTTTACAGATATGGGCATAAGCGATATTTTCCAGATGCCGGGTGAGATGTATTCTGCTCCCATGAGTTCAATGAATATTTCCTGAAAGGGAGAGTAGGGTGAGGGACCGCCGCCTGTTATATATATGTCTGTCCCATCGAGCCTGTATCTGTATGTAAAGCCTTTTGCCTGATTGGTAATTGTATCTGGAATCTCCAGCATATCATTATTTGGGGCGGTAATTTGCAGCTGTATCTCATCCCAGTATTTCTTCCATAAATCTATGGAAAGAGATGGCTCAGGATAGCCTATCGCAAGCTCTGCATCGGCAGGGTATGATTTGCCGTTTGCATGACCAAAGCCGGCTCCATCGTTACCTGAGCCGACAGAGACCGCGCAGCGGTAGTTTTCTGCTATATAGTCCAGGTATGTTTCAAGCAGTGAGGTACCGCTGTGCGAGCCGTTACTTGTGCCAAAGCTTAGGTTTATGGCTATAGGCATATTCATATCGATGGATTTTCTTATGCAAAAGTCTACTGCCAGCATAATCTGCGTGGTTGTGGGAAAGCTGGCACCGCCTGAGGTTTTGAGTTTTACGATTATAAGAGTGCTTTCATAAGCAACACCGCGGTATTTTGTGTTTTGTTCATTATCATTACCATTTCCGTTTCCGGCAGCGATTCCTGCCACATGAGTGCCGTGCCCGGATATGTCGATGCTTGGGCAGATGCGCTGCATTTCTAAGCTGTTTTCTGCATTTATGGCTTTGGTGATTGTATCGCGGTCATATAAGGTGCCGAAAGGGATGATATCACTGCGTGAGGAATCATCGGAAACAGTCTGGTCCCACAGATAGGCGATTCTGCTTACACCATCCTGTATAAAAGCCGGATGGGCATAGTAAATTCCGGAGTCGATAATGCCTATGAGCACGCCTTTTCCGGTCAGATTATATGGATTGGTGTGTACGGGAGTGATGCATGAGGCCTGCGAGCCCTCGTATACATCGTAGTTAAACTGCTTTGGCTTTTCCATATATATGATTTCATCGCACAGAGCGACGGTATTTACAAGTGATTTTTCAATTACAAGCACCGCATAGTTTCCAAGTAGCTTTGTGATGAGTACAGAAGGATATTTTTCTTTTATTTTTTCGATGTCACCGACATATTTTACTATCACTTCCCAACTGTCACTCTCCGGCAGATAGCCGCTTGAAAGCCCTCCCTCTTTACCAAGCTCATAAGGGGTGGACAGCAGGGCGGCGGACAGCTGTGGAGAAATTTTCTCACTAAATGCTATTTCCATACTAACCTCCATTTTTTATTAGTAAAATATTAAAAAAATCTTAAAGGACAAATGCAATATATATTTGGTATGATTAATTCATGATCGTAGCTGTTCTCAGTGGTTCTGAATAGTTACTTATAATCAATATATTATAAAAACCGGGAGGTCGAAATGAGTAAAAAGAAAAAGATTATCATTTCAGTGATTGCAGTTGTGCTGATTATAGCAGTTATTGTGTCAGCTGTTGTCATTGCAATGACAAAGGGAAAGAATGCAAAAAAGTCATCGGGGGTGTATGCAAACAAGGTCTCTGATGTCATGTATCAGGCGGGAAGCACTGACAGGTACAGCGGTGTCGTGGAAGCAGCCGATAGCATGGATATCAAGGCTGATAGTGAGAAAAAAGTAAAGGATATTCTCGTGTCAGAGGGTGATGAGGTACAGGTGGGTACACCTCTTTTTACCTATGATACAAAGGATCTTGCTGCGAAAAAGGAAAGTGCCACGCTTGAGCTTGAGAGCTTAAACAATACGCTTTCCGGCTATGATGCCCAGATAGAGCAGCTCAACAAGGAAAAGAAGGAAGCGTCAAAGGATCAGCAGCTTGACTATACACTGCAGATTCAGCAGGTGCAGACACAGCAGAAGCAGACACAGTACGATGTTGCCACGAAGAAGGCAGAGATAGAAAAGTACGATGAGAGCATCAAAAATGCCACTGTAAATAGCACAATGGTCGGTGTTGTTAAGAAAATCAATGAGAATCAGAGTGCAGACACAGCAGATTCTGCATTTATGACAATTGTTGCCACCGGCGATTACAGGGTAAAGGGCACAATCGATGAGCAGAGCTTTTTAAACAGCGGACTGGCAGAGGGGCAGGCAGTTATCGTGCGCTCAAGAGTTGATGAGTCAAAGACCTGGCAGGGTACCATCAGCAAGGTTGACACTGAGAATCCTCAGACTGATAACAGCAATTCAGGCATGTATGATGATGCCTTATCGGTCAGGTTCTGACGGACTGTTATTCAATGCTTGACCTCAGCAAGGATGATGCAAAAACGCTGACATCGGTAACGCTGATTTTCATAGGAATTCTGCTGACAGCAATCGGTGTTTACGATAAAATCGCCAAGCATGGCGGTGCGGGTACGCTTGTGCCGATTACAGGTTTTGCAAATGCTGTTTCATCGCCTGCAATTGAATTCAAACCCGAGGGATATGTTGCAGGACTCGGCGCAAAGCTGTTCATCATTGCGGGACCTGTCATAGTTTACGGTGTTACCGCATCTGTTGTTTTCGGTGCTGTTTTATGGGTACTGCATATGTTCGGGATTACCTTATTCTGACTTTTCAATAATTTAAACTGCAAAAAGAGGTGTCGCAAACGCTGACACCTCTTTGTCTGTTATCTTTTCTTGTACAAAACAAGCTCCGGATTTTTAAGATTTTCCTCATAAGTTGAAATCAGGATAAAGTCTGTATTTCCGACAATGCCGAAATATCTGTCACCGCCGAACTCACATTCAAGCTGATTGCCGAGATATGTTGCGTTGTCATCCAAAAACTTAACCGTGTTGCCGTTCGGAAGTCTGTATCCCAAATTAACAAATCTTCCGACAAGCGCATTCAGCTTTGTAAGTTTTGGCATACCCTCAATATTTAGGGCATTTATCTCATCAATAAGAACATTTTTGAATTCCTCAAAAGCCTTGTTTCCGCCGAGTTCCTTATATCTTTTCCAATAGTCGAGCTTCGGGAGTGTTCTCAACAGATACTCACGCACCTCTTTTTCGGAATGTTCCTCGTTTGCCATATTTTTGACGCAGACATCAATCAAATCGTCCATATCGCTGTACATATAATTTCCGTCGGCATAACACCACTTGCAATAATCTTCATTCATAAAGCCGTCTTTCTCTCTGCTGATAATCTCATCTTCCAACGGCATACCGCAACATTGACATATCAATTTTCGGGGTGAACCGAGCAGGGTATTGATTGACACATTATAAAGCTTTGAGAGAAGTTTTAATGTTTCCGTATTTGGAACTGTGTCGCCGTTTTCCCAACGAGAAACAGCCTGTCTTGTTACAAACAGTTTTTCAGCCAACTCATCCTGAGAAAAGCCCGATTTTGTTCTTAATTTCAGTAAAATTTCTTTTGTATCCATAGCCGTCACCTCTTGCGTATATTATAATGCAGAGCGTGATTTTTCACAAGCAACTTGCTGTTGCACGGCGAACCGCCGTACCCAATTCGTGTAGACAGTTTGATATTAAAAGAACAAAACAAACCGTAGGGACGCTCATCTGACGCCCGCTTGATAAAATCTTATGTTTGAAAAAAATGTTTTGATGTAATGGATGTTGTGTATAATCTGTAGGGGAAAACCTCATTCTCCCGCAGGTAACAGCACATGCATTATGATAATTACAAAGCATATAAATATCGCAAAGTCAAGTTTTATCTGTAGCAGCGAACCGAGTTCTCCCGTCTGAAAAATAGTCGCAATGCGTTGCACATAAATGTGCTGCCTTTTGCTCATTATTTCAGACAGCGCTTTGCTCCCTTTATCCGCCACCGGCGGCGGTCGCAAGGCTACCAATCGTATCTTGTGCAAACACAAAAAGAGCCGATACAAATGTATCGGCTCTGAATGTTAGAAAATAAACGATAATCGGTTAAAATTATTCGTTAATAGCGATAACTGCGCCTGAACCTACTGTTCTGCCGCCTTCACGAATAGCGAAACGAAGACCAACTTCGATAGCGATAGGAGTGATAAGTTCAACGTCCATTTCAACGTTATCACCAGGCATGCACATCTCTACGCCCTCTGGGAGTGAGATTGTACCTGTTACGTCAGTTGTTCTGAAATAGAACTGTGGACGATAGTTGTTGAAGAATGGAGTATGACGGCCACCTTCGTCCTTAGTAAGAACGTAAACCTGGCCACGGAACTTTGTGTGTGGGTGAATTGTACCTGGCTTAGCAAGTACCTGACCTCTCTGGATTTCAGTTCTCTGAACACCACGGAGAAGAACACCTACGTTGTCGCCTGCTTCAGCGAAGTCAAGAGTCTTTCTGAACATTTCAAGACCTGTAACAACAACTTTTCTCTTTTCGTCTGTAAGACCAACGATTTCAACTTCTTCACCGGTCTTAATCTGACCTCTTTCAACTCTACCGGTTGCAACAGTACCACGACCTGTGATTGTGAATACGTCCTCAACAGGCATAAGGAATGGCTGGTCAGCCTTACGGTCAGGAGTTGGAATATACTCGTCAACAGCGTCCATAAGCTCGTGGATGCACTTGTACTCAGGAGCGTTAGGATCCTTAGATGTGCTTGTAAGAGCAAGATAAGCTGAACCCTTGATGATTGGTGTATCATCGCCCGGGAACTCATACTCGTTGAGGAGGTCACGGATCTCCATCTCTACGAGCTCGAGAAGCTCAGGATCGTCAACCTGGTCAGTCTTGTTCATGAATACTACGATGTAAGGTACACCTACCTGACGAGAAAGAAGGATGTGCTCTCTTGTCTGTGGCATAGGACCGTCAGCAGCTGATACAACGAGGATAGCGCCGTCCATCTGAGCAGCACCTGTGATCATGTTCTTTACATAGTCAGCATGGCCTGGGCAGTCAACATGTGCATAGTGACGCTTGTCTGTTTCATACTCAACGTGAGCTGTGTTGATTGTGATACCACGCTCTCTCTCTTCAGGAGCCTTATCGATGTTAGCGTAATCAACGAAATCAGCATCGCCTTCGAGGTTGAGAACCTTTGTGATAGCAGCAGTAAGTGTTGTTTTACCATGGTCAACGTGGCCAATTGTACCAATGTTAACATGGGGCTTATTTCTTTCAAATTTTTCTCTTGCCATTGGAAATTTCCTCCTTATTGTTGTAAAAAGAATTTACAATAGATTTAATCATATTGTATCAATTTTTTCTAAAAAAATCAATACATTTTTGAAAAAAGTGCTTTAAAAGGCATGATTAGTCCTTTTTAGCTCTTTCACTCATAATCTTTTCAGCAATGTTCTTCGGAACCTCTGCATATGTGTCAGGCTCCATAACATACTGACCACGACCCTGAGTCTTGGAACGCATGTCTGTTGCGTAACCAAACATCTCTGAAAGCGGAACATGAGCGATAACTCTCTGAACGCCGTTGTCAGCTTCCATGCTCTGGATCATACCACGACGAGAGTTAAGGTCGCCGATTACATCGCCGAGGTATTCCTCAGGAGTGATAACAGTAACCTTCATGATCGGTTCGAGAAGTACAGGATCTGCCTTCTTCATAGCGTTCTTGAATGCCATTGAACCGGCAATCTTAAATGCCATTTCTGATGAGTCGACTTCATGATAAGAACCATCATAAAGCTCAACCTTAACATCAACTACATTGTAGCCTGCAACAACACCGCTAAGCATTGCGCCCTGAATACCCTGGTCAACAGCCGGAATGTATTCCTTTGGAATAGCACCGCCGACAATGTTGTTAACGAACTCATAGCCCTTGTCCTTGTTAGGATAGATATTGATCTTAACGTGACCGTACTGACCCTTACCACCTGACTGACGAGCATACTTTTCGTCAACAGAAGCTTCCTTGCGGATAGTTTCCTTGTATGCAACCTGTGGAGCACCGATGTTTGCTTCTACCTTAAATTCACGGAGAAGACGGTCAACAATGATTTCGAGGTGGAGTTCACCCATACCTGCGATGATTGTCTGGCCTGTTTCTTCGTCTGTATAAGCCTTGAAAGTAGGATCTTCTTCTGCAAGCTTTGCAAGAGCGATACCCATCTTTTCCTGACCTGCTTTTGTCTTCGGCTCAATAGCAACACGAATTACAGGATCAGGGAATTCCATAGACTCAAGGATAACAGGAGCCTTCTCATCACAGAGAGTATCACCTGTTGTTGTATTTTTAAGACCAACGGCAGCAGCGATGTCACCTGCGTATACGCAGTCGATATCTTTTCTGTCGTTAGCGTGCATCTGCAAGATACGACCGAGACGCTCGTTGGTGTCCTTAACTGAGTTGTAAACAGTTGTGCCGGCAGAAACTGTACCGGAGTAAACTCTGAAGAAGCAGAGCTTACCAACAAACGGGTCAGTAGCAATCTTGAATGCGAGAGCTGCGAACGGCTCTTTATCTGATGACGGTCTTTCAACCTCATCGCCTGTTTCAGGGTCAACACCCTTGATAGCAGGTACATCTGTCGGAGCAGGCATATAATCAACGATAGCATCAAGGAGCATCTGAACACCCTTGTTACGGTAAGAAGAACCGCAGGTTACAGGTACCATTGTGTTGTCAATAGTAGCCTTTCTGATTGTGCTCTTGATTTCGTCGATTGTAAGCTCTTCGCCGCCGAAGTATTTCTCCATAAGATCCTCATCAAGTTCAGCAACTGATTCGATAAGTTTCTCATGATACTCGTTAGCGAGATCCTGCATCTCTTCCGGAATTTCCTCTTCACTGTAGTCTGTGCCGTCTTCGTTGTGATAGATTTCGGCCTTCATAGTAACGAGGTCAACGATGCCTCTGAAATCGCTCTCAGCACCGATCGGAAGCTGAATCGGAACAGCATTACATTTAAGTCTGTCCTTCATCATCTGAACAACATGGTAGAAGTTAGCGCCCATGATGTCCATCTTGTTTACATAAACCATTCTCGGAACGCCGTAGTTATCAGCCTGACGCCATACTGTTTCAGACTGAGGCTCAACGCCGCCTTTTGCGCAGAGGACTGTTACAGAACCGTCAAGAACACGAAGTGAACGCTCAACTTCAACAGTGAAGTCAACGTGACCGGGGGTGTCGATGATGTTGATTCTGTGCTTGTCATACTGATGCTTGCTGCCGAACCAGAATGCAGTTGTAGCAGCAGAGGTGATTGTGATACCACGCTCTTTTTCCTGAACCATCCAGTCCATTGTGGAAGCACCGTCGTGTGTCTCACCGATTTTATGGTTTACGCCGGTATAATACAGGATACGCTCAGTTGTTGTGGTTTTACCGGCATCGATGTGAGCCATGATACCGATGTTTCTTGTTTTTTCAAGTGAAACCTGTCTTGGCATAAAATCCTCCTAATAAACGCTGATGATAAAATTACCATCTGTAATGAGCGAAAGCCTTGTTAGCTTCAGCCATCTTATGAGTGTCTTCACGCTTTTTGAAAGCACCGCCGGCACTGTTTGTGGCATCAAGGATTTCTCCTGCAAGTCTTTCCTTCATTGTCTTTTCGCTGCGAGCTCTTGAATAAGTAGAAATCCAGCGGAGACCGAGTGTCTGGCGTCTTTCAGGACGAACCTCCATAGGTACCTGATAAGTAGCACCGCCGACACGACGAGCCTTAACTTCGAGAACGGGCATTACATTTTCCATAGCCTGTTCAAAAACCTCAAGCGGGTTGTCACCTGTCTTTTCAGCAATAATATCGAATGCACCGTAAACAATTTTCTGAGCAACGCCCTTTTTACCGTCGTACATAATGTTGTTGATAAGACGAGTTACGAGTTTTGAATTATAAAGCGGATCCGGTAATACGTCACGCTTCGCAATAGAACCTCTTCTTGGCACTTTGCTTCCCTCCTTCACAATAATTGAGATATCATAGGTACTCGAAAGCGACAAACTCCCGTATGCCAACAAGACATTCTACCATAACTATATATAGTAAAATTCCTGCCGCATAGCAGAACTTAAATAATTTAAGTCAAGAGAGTTTTGTCAATTCCTTATTTACCCTTCTTCGGACGCTTAGCACCGTACTTTGAACGGCTCTGCATACGGCCCGAAACACCCTGAGCATCGAGTGTACCACGAACGATGTGGTAACGAACACCAGGCAAGTCCTTAACACGGCCACCACGAATAAGAACAACGCTGTGTTCCTGAAGGTTGTGACCTACGCCGGGAATATAGGAACTGACTTCAATACCGTTAGAAAGTCTTACTCTGGCAATCTTTCTGAGCGCTGAGTTAGGATTTTTAGGTGTAGCGGTCTTTACTGCAGTACAAACACCTCTCTTCTGTGGGGAGCTCTGATCAATAGCAACACGCTTTTTTGAGTTCCAACCCTTTAAGAGAGCAGGTGCCTTTGCCTTCTTCTCGGAAACCTGTCTGCCCTTGCGTACCAACTGGTTAAATGTAGGCATTATTTGTCCTCCTTTCAAAAAATATAAGAATTGATAAAACTGCTTTGCTTTTGCAAAGCCTTGTGAAACATCAATAATATTCCCAAAAACGGGCGCAATTACAGAATGTCCCACGATTAAACATTATAAACTATCCGCTCACTTTTTGTCAAGCATTTTTTTCTAAAATTTAAGCGGGGCAGCTATAACAAATATTAACTGCTATTTGGTTGACAACATAAAAATGGGAAATGCACAATCTGTAGCATTTCCCGATTAAACTTATTTACTTTTTTGTCGGCGAGGATTGCAACCACATTCAGGAGTTTGTGTGCTTAATCCAACACCTGGCAACCCACTTGTCTACGAGGATTGCAACGGTGACAAACCGCAAATTTTGCGGAATATATATACTGGCAACCCACTTGTCTACGAGGATTGCAACTGCAAAATATTCGTAATTTGTGAGTGTTATAGTACTAAAGACCTTCTCAGTTACGGCGGCAAGTGCAAAAAGTACTTACACGGCGCAAAAGCACTGAATCTGATTCCCATAACATTTTACTATCGTACAAATTCACCTTGAATTTGCAACATTGATAGTTTAGGACATGCCCTGACCTTCTTTATTTTTGTGCGAACATATCGCACTTTTCATGTTCACTTATCATTCGCACCTATTATGCGATTCCATAGCTGGAAATATTTCTCCTTTTTCTCAATATCACCTCATTTCTTATATTTTCTATTTCTTTATCGTGTAATTTTTTAAAGCTGTCATATGTTTTTGAACATTTATCTAAATCAATTTCATCGTGCGTTTTATTACTGTTTTTTATTAAAAATGCCGAATACAAATCTCGCTGAACCTTGTCACCGTTTCCGAGTATCCGCCATCTGTCATTCAAACCGTGTTTTGTATATTCACCTGTTGTGTGGTCACATTGGCTCGCCCGATATGACATTATATCAACCTCATATACCTCTCCGCCATGTTGTTCAGCCTTAGTTTTCAGAATTGTAACAAACATTGCCGGCGCTTTATTGGCAAGAGATTTTCCAAAACGCTTTTTCTTTTTATATCTGCCTTTTTCGTCAACTTGCGTTTCTTTAGCCCTTTTTTGCAAGCCTTTGTAATTCATAGGCTCAATGTATATCTGATTTCCCATAGCAAGAATATCGTTTGCAAGACAAGTGTGCTGATATTTTCGTATATCGGCATTCTTTCTCTCAAGTTCACGAATTTTTCCGGCTACTTCAAGGTAATGCTTTGATTTATTCCATTTTAATTTATGCCCTTTTGTACCCCGTTTCACAGTACCGTCGGGATTAAAATTATCAGGATTAGTATATCGCCTGCTTCTATCAAGTTTTCTCTGTAACTCACACTTCTTTATGTGATTTTTATTTACTTTATCTGCAAGTTCAAGAAGTTTAACACTTTTATCCGATGCTATTGCTATTGTCTGAGTTCCTATATCTATACCGACTCTGCCTGTTGAAATTTCACGATGTTTGTCGGCTGGTTTTCCTGCAAAGGTAATTTGAAGATAGTACTTATATTTAGTTTTCATCCATTTTCTGACTACTCTGTAATACTTAATTTCATTATTTGCTACCATTTCTTTTTCGTAGTTAGTTTTTACCGAAGCAACCCGCAAGCAGAGAATAATACCACCCTTTGGTTTTGTTCCTCCGCCCGACCATTTAAATATATTCTCATCAGAATAATAAAACATACCTGTTTTCGGTGATTTTGATGCAACACTAGATAATGTTCCTCGTTTTTGATAATGTACTATTTGACCAGTGCCAAATAAAAACTTTTCAAATGAACTCCAAACATCAATGGCTGCTTTATGTGCAATCTGTACATTTATATGACTTTCAAAATGTTTTTGCATCAAACTCTTTTTTCCAGCCATATCATCCATAAAAGTATATTGAGAAAAGCCTGCGTCTTTCAACATTTTATTTCTTTCCTTATATAATACTGTTCTCTCCGATTTTGGAACAGATTCAATTTGTTTTATCAAATTTTTGTACGCTTTGGTTCGTTGAAGTTTCTTAAGCTTTCTCAATTCAATGGATATAAGCTGATTTTTCAGATGTTCGATAATCTTAAATCTTTTTTCAATAATATGTTCTTGCCAAGGTTCAGTAAGGAGAGGTAAAGTAAGCACACATCTATTGCCGCCTTCTTTTTGCTTTGTGGGCATATACATTCTCCTTTCTGAAATTCTACATCATCATATGTTTGAATTATATCACATATAACTAATATTTTCAAGATTTATCTTAATAATATATTATTTTTGTTGCAACAATGTTTGATTTTAAAGCAAATGTAGGGTGGCGCGCCGCCGCAATGAAAAAGAGGCTGTAAAGAAATGAAGTTTAAGACTTCGTTCTTCACAGCCTCCGTTTTCATTTTTTATTTAGGAGAGAGGAAAATATATCAAATAAAAAAACTTATACACTGTTTTATCGGGACGATGTTCGCCGTTCCCTTATGTTGTGACTTTATTATACC
>OGZH01001289.1_pt1 | contig 15792 bp, 11 predicted proteins | sample 1576741 | NCBI WGS metagenome assembly OGZH01 (sample SAMEA3541560, study PRJEB24748) | human gut metagenome | biome: human gut; feature: human-associated habitat; material: faeces | place: China | collected 2012 | reverse complement strand
GAGGAGAGCAATGCCTTGATATGTGCCAGCACATGCGTTTTGTTCACCCGCCGCAGGGCGTTCCAGGTGTCCCGGCCCACCACCCCGTCGGTGGTCAGGCCCGCGTAGCTCTGGAAGGCGTACACGGCGTCCAGCATCTCCTGGTCAAAGACATCGCTGAGCCGGATGGGCGGCAGTTCCGGCAGGAAATACCCCAGAAAAGCCAGGAAAAACCGCACCGTCCGCACCGCCAGGCCGCTGTCCCCCAGCCGCAGGGCCTCGGTATACTGCCTCTGCACCTCGGAGATGGTCAGCCCCTCGCCGGACAGCTCCGACAGGCCCTTGACGCCGTTATAGATCTGCTTGATCTTGTACCAGGTGGCCTTGCCCACGACGCCGTCCGGGGTCAGGTTGAAGATCTGCTGGAAGGACTTCACCGCCTCCTCCATGGGCACATCGAACACCGTGGACGGCTCCGGAATCTCCGGAATGGCCGGATAGTTCCGGCGGATGCGGCTCAATTGCCGCTGGAGAAGCAGCACGTCGTTGCCCACGTCCCCCCGGCGCAGAGGCCGCCCGGGATAGGAGGGCACGTTCCCCCCTACCGGGGCGTTGAACACAATGCTGATATCCCCTCCGTAGTAGTATTGCAGAATCTCGTAAGGATTCATGCCGTCCCGGGCCAGGTCCACACTGCCCCACTGAGACAGTCCCCCGCACTGGGTCCGCACTCCGTCGCAGAACTGGGCAAACAGCGGCTCCACGCTGCCCTGCCGGACGATATAGTTGTTGAAGCTGTCGTCCACGATCTGGCTGATGTTCTCGAAAACGTCGCCGCCGTCCACATAGGCCTGGTCATACTGGGTGGTGCTGGTGATGTCATAGTCGTACCCCCGGGTGCGGTAATACTCGGTATACACCCGGTTCAGGGCATAGGAGATCTGGGCCAGGATGTTGGCCCGGATGGCGTTCTCCGGCCAGGTGGGGTAAATTTCGTGGGAGGCCACGTTCTTGATATAGGCGGCAAAGGGCACCTCCACGTTCCGGGCCGAGGACCCCGGCGGGCCCAGGTGTACGGTAATGGTCTCCGGGACCACAGGCGTTGCAGGCATAGCGCTCCCCCCCTTATATCACCGGCTCCAGCATCACCGGCAGAATGGATTCGATGCGGGCATACACCGTGACCTCCCGGTCCTCCTGGGGCACGAACAAGGGGTGCCGCACCGACACCAGGTAACCGGTGCCGCTGATGGAGGCGGTGTCCGGCGCCTGGGACCAGGCGGCGGGCAGGGCCGGCAGGGCGATGCCCTGAACGATACCCGATTCATCGGTCAGCCCCCGGTAAAACGTGTGGGTCTGACCCCCGAACCGCCGGTATACCTCCACCCTTGCCCCGGCTACCGCATTGTCCACGCCGCCGGAGATCGTGTTGGCGGCCAACTGGCTGTTGCCCAGCCCGCTCACCAGCTTCGAGCTGCGCACAAGATCGGCCAGCTTTCCGGCCACCGTGTCCCGGGCATAGTCCACGCCCATGCTGCGGGCCATGTCCGCCACGCCCACGCTGTTGATGGCCCAGCCTGCGCCAAACTTTGCAAGGCCCACGCCCACAGCCTGGCCGGCGCTGGTGCCCTTCTCCACGTCCTGGCCCATGCTCTCGGCCGCGCCCTGGGCGCTCAGCACCGGCAGCACCAGGTAGGGGCTCACGCCCGCAACAGCCAGGTTTTCCGCTGCGCTGGTGGCAACGCCCATGGCTGTTTTGGCCGCCGGGCTCATGCCCGCCTGGGCCGCTTCCGTGCGCTGCTGGCCGTAGTGGTACAGCTGGTAGCCAAGGCTCGTGTCTTTATCCAGCGCCGTTTTCTGCACCGTCCCGGCAATGCGGCTGCGCATTTCGTCGATCTCGCTCTGGTTGTAGCCCATGTCGCGCAGATCCTCGTCGGTGTACTGGGGGTTATAGTCCATGTCCACCGCCGTGATCCGGTCTTTCAGTTCCTTGCCACGGGCATCGCCTTCCAGTTCCTTGTCCAGCGCCGCCTCGTTTTTCTGGGTAGCCCGGATGTCCTTCGCGCCCTGGGTGGTCATCTCGCCCGCCATGGGCACCGCCGACGCCACCGTGGCCGCAATGCCCTTCGTGGTGTCCGCCGTGCGGCGCATCGCCCGGTCGGTCACCGGCAGGGCATCATACTCCCGGATGTATGCCCGGGCCTCGTTGATCTCCTGGGCCGTGTACCCCATCTTCAAAAGGTCTCCGGGGCTGTACCGTTGCTTTGTACCGGTCACCTGCACGGCCTGCTCCGGGGCAACGCCCTTGTCCTCCTGAGTGGTGTACTCCTTCTGCCGCAGCAGGTCCACCACCTCCCGGTGCCGGGAGCTTTCGTCCATCCACTGGTTCAGCTCGTCAAAGCGGTCGGTCTGCCGGTCCTTGGCAAGGGCGTTTCCCACCTTCTGCGCCGCCTTGGCGTAGCTGCCGTAGGTGCCCTGCGCAATGGCCCGCTGTTTCGGGGCGTTGTCGCTGCCAACATAGTTCCAGTCCGGTTCGTAGTCCTCCTGCCGGTCCGTGGCCACCGGGCTGCCCGTGTTGCTGGCCATATCCGCCAGCACCTGCTTGCCCAGCGTGTCCGCGCTCACCGTGCCAAGCACCTGCCGCGTGCCGCCGGTCCAGGCCGGGGTACTGGCCGTCGTCTGCAGGCGGCTGGTGCTGGCGGGGGCAGCCGTCATCTGGCTGCGGATCTGCGCCACCTGGGCCACGCTCAGGCCCGTGCCGGTGTTTTTCGTGTTCGTAGCAGCCGCCGGGGTGGTCTTTGCAGTCCGGGTCGTCGTCTTCTTCTGGGCTGCGGTTTTTGCGGCGTCATTCGCTTTAATCTGCTCCCGCATCTGGCGCACCTGTTCTACACTCAGGCTCATGTTGCTCCTCCTTTACCATCCCATAGTCTGCGACACCTGACTGATGGTGCTGTCGCTGTAATTTTTCCGGATCAGATACTCGGTAATCTGGGCCATGTCATAGCCATTGTTTGCCATCTGCTGTGCTTCTCGCAGCGCCGTATTGTAATTGCCGCCTTTCGGGCTGGCCATGCTCACCGACGCCCCCGCCACGCCGTCCACCGTGCCGCTGGTGCTCCACGGCGTTTTGGTGGTCGCTGCCGGCAGCTTGCTGGTCGTGGTTCCCGCCTTTCCCGCTCCGATTCCTCCCGCCGCGCTCTGGGTGCTGGCCTTGGTGCCGGTGTCTGCCTTGATCCATCCCGCATTGGTCAGGGTCCGCTTGTAAAAGTCGTACAGGGGCTCACTACCGAATGTATCGCCGAAAAAAAGTCCATAATGTCCGGGTTGTAATTCCCAAACAATACCTAAATCTGTACCACCTACATTGTATAATTCATTAGTACGATTATTTACTTCAAATTCTACAATAGGTAATCCGTTTGTGCCATTTATTTCAGCACCAGTAATACGGGATACACATTTTAAATTTGAAAATTTTAATTCTCTAGAATAATTGACGATACCTTTATTGACTATCAATTTGGAAATTTCTGATGACTGATTATTATTATCTACTGCAATAAATTCAAAATAAAATGTAGAAGAATCATCCTTTTTTATAATATATTCAAATATATATTCTGGTGATAAATTTGATTTTATATATTTCTCAGAAATATTATTAGTATCGTTAATTTTATTTATTACTAAATAAGCTAGTTGATCGAATTCTTTTATTGATACTTTGATAGATATTATACCATTAATCGCAGTAATTTCATTTTGAGAAAGGTTAACTTCTAAATTATAACTATTTACTTTATCTGTATCCGAATTTTCACAACTTGTAAGCCCCCATATAGAAAGGAGGCTTGCAAGTAATAATACATGTATTCGTATCATGATTTTTTATAATTTTGTAATATGTAATAGCGCTCCTCCATCCCTTGCCAGATTCAGTTCAATGATATCCTTCCTTGTAACTTTCCGCACCAGTCTGTTCAGATTGTTTGGATTCCGGTCCACATCCTCCGCATCGGTATAGATCGTTGCTTGGTAGTCCCCCTCACTAAGGAAGTCCAATTTCAATTTCAGATTCTTTTCCGTACCGTTGTTCAGCGAGCCTACCCACCAGTCCGAACCGCTCCTGCGGGCCACCGTGACATGCTCATTCATTTTTGCCAGCGGAACTCTTATCTCATCCCACGTTCCCGGCACGGTACGGAGCACCTCGAACCCCGGTTGACCTTCATAAGCCTTTGGCGTATCGCACAACGAGGTGAGATGGTTTTCCAAAACCACATACATGGCCAACATATGGCAACGTGTGCTCATTACATGAGGATTTACATACTGTATCTTGAACTCCGAGCGCGGCAGTGCCCTGAACCCTCCCAGGTGATAGTCCGTCGCTCCCGCCAGCATCCTGGTGAAGGGTATCGCAATGTCATGGTCCGCATTCACCAGCGTGTCCCACTTGCATACCTCGTAGTTGAGCGTCCCCTCCCTCGTGAACTCATTCGGATAGGTCCTCACCAGCCCTGAGGGCTTGCTCGATCCGTGGAACTGTATGAAGAGCCTGTGCCTTGCCGCACATTCCAGTATCTCCTCCTGGATACGGATCATTTCCTGGTCATTGCGGTCCATGAAGTCCACCATGAGTCCCCTGACCCCCCATTTCTCATACAGCGTGAATGCCTCCTCCAGCTTGTCATAGAGCGGTCTCCAGTGTACCCACAGATGTATGCCCACCCCCTTGCTCCTTGCATATTCCACAATTCTTGGCATGTTCAGGCATGGTATCGGTTTTGTGATGTCCGCATTGGGTCCCGCCCATCCGAAATTGAAGTTGTCATCATAGTACCAAGGAGTTTCCGCATATCCGTAGATTCCATGTACATCCAAGCCATTGCGCGCAGCAAAATCAATGTAGTACTTGTTCGTGTCGAAATTGTTCCCTGGAGAGAACGTGCTGTCCGGCACGACATTCCCGTTCCACCATGTGAACGTGGTCCGGTAAGGCTTAATCCATGAAGTGTCTTCAATCCTGCATGGTTCGTTCAGACTTGTTAGTATGTTCGTCTCCAGTAATCCTCCCACCCGGTCTGCAACGGATATCACGCGCCACGGGGTACGGTGTGGGAAACTGTCTATTTCAACCTTTATTTTTTCCTGCCCGAGTTTTGGCGAGAGCTTTCCCACCAGTCCACTCTTCTCCTTCACCAGGTACATTCCCGCGTAGTCCCTTATTGCCGCCTCTGTTATTGCCAGGGCCACCCCATTGTCGAATTCGAATGTGGCGGGCATCTCTATCAGCCTCTTCCTTGCGACCTTGTCATATCTTACATGACTGTATACCCCTTCGTGTGTATTTACATACCCGGGCAGGTACATGAGCAACGCCATCGGGTTTCCTTGTAAGTTGAACTGTGTCCTTTCATCGTACATCACGTATGAATTCCATGCTTTCTGCTTGGGAAATTCGTATCTGAATGCTATCCCATCATTGAATGCCCTTACAGCCAGGTTCACCGTTCTCTCCTTCCCGTTCTTCTCCACCAGGGGGACTATCATCTCATTGCAGTGGTTTCTTGCCTTACTGACCTTTCCTACTACCAGCTCGTATGTCTCGTCTATCTTCCTCCTTTGTACCTTTCCCGCCTTGAGTCCTGCCCCGAACTCCCCGCTGTCGAACTCGAATCCCAGCCTTGAGTCCTCCAGCAACTGCTGTTTCCCGTATTTCACGCTGTAGGCCACTTTCTCAGGTGCTATGTCCAGCACAAGCTTCAGCTTCCCGTCGGGAGATGCCACAGAGAACTTCTGCTGGGCTGAAGCGGTACCAAGGCAGAATAGGAGGGCACATATAATAAAAAGTTTTCTCATTTTTATAATAATATATTTAGTTAGAAAATACAAGCGGAATTTACATTTTTCAAATTCCGCTTGAAATATGATAGTATTATTTAGGGTTTTGTACTAAATTAGAATTACGTTGTAGCTGATCAAATGGTATTAGCATGAGATTACGTTTTGTATCATTAGTAGGCTGGTGTTCCCACCAAGTACCTTTTGTGAAATTATTATCAAAACGAATAAGTTGACTTCGACGTAAGCCTTCTAATGCAAATTCTACACCAAGTTCTTGAAGAAAACGACCATATTTTACTGGAACTCCATTATAAATTGTGGTAGCTTCTAATTCTGAACCGGTTAATTCATTGGTTGTATCGAAGTTTCTTCTACGTACTTCATTTACTAATTCGGCAGCTTCTTGTGAGCTACCTCCTGTACGGAGTATACATTCAGCTTTCATCATTAATACTTCGGCATATCTCATAATGACATAATCATTATCAGGAGTACCTGTTGCACCTATTTTGATTTCATATTTGCCAAAACGATACCCTTGATACATGGTAGCATCTCCACTAATATTAGTAACATCTTTGGTATAACTGAGCAGCATTTGTGGGTCTCCGCACCAACCATTTGTCCATAATGGAGTACCATCAAGTGCATATTGTTGTCCCATGCGCCATGTTTTTTCTAAACGCTTATCACCTTCTATATAGTTATCAAAGAAAGTAGGAACTCCGACGCACCCACCATCAAGCCAAGTGGCTTGGAGGTTGAAAGTTTGCATTTGAGAATAGTGTAAAGTTTTGCGTGCCCACATATAAATTTGACCACCTGATTTGGTTTCATCGAATGGAATTACAAACATTGTTTCATTACTCAATTCGTTATTTGTAGAAAATGGGAGTGAATAATCTCCGTCTAGTCTATATTTATTAGTAGCAATAATTTCATTGCATAAATTTTCACATTCATTATACATGGGAGTTCCTATCCATGCTTCAGCATTCAAATATAGACGTGCCAAAAGCATTTTTGCGTTCCATTTATTAAAACGTCCATAGGTGTTTAAGACATCTTCACTTAAGTTATTGATATTATTTTTTAATTCCGACTCAACGAATTCAAAAACTTTAGACCGTGGCTCTGTTGCTGGTAAATAACCATCAGGAACATCAAATCGATCAATAATGGGAACATTACCAAAAGCTTCTAGTAGTAAGTAATAATAAAATGCGCGAGCTACTTTTAATTCTGCAATATAATTTTCTTTACCATTCATTTCTATTGTTGAATTTTCAAATTGGTAAAGAACTCTATTAGCACTTGAGACACCTGAATATAATGCATTCCATATATTGTTTAGATGTGCATCTTCTTCCATCCAAGAATGTTGGTGTAAGCGAATATAAATACCTCCATCATACCATAAGCCATGATTTTTAACTGGAGTAACACAAACATCGGTAGTTTCTTCTAAATCCCACCAGTTTGAATGTTCTGTTAAGGTACGCATACTGGAATATATGGGAACCATGGCTGCCAAGAATTCAGATTCAGTTTTATAAAAGTCTTTTTCAGGGATGCTACTAAAAATTTCTTCATCCAAATTGGTACAAGAACTGAATAAAGAGATAACAGCTAAAAATGCACCAGTAATATATTGTTTTTTGAACATTGCTGTAATTTTTTAAGGTTAAAATAAAAGATTTAAGCCAACAGTGAACTGACGTGTAGTAGGATATAATTCGCCTGCACCAGATCCTTCAACACCAGGAGCAAGTCCTTTAATACTAACTTCTGGATCTAGTCCTTTATAACCAGTCATTGTGAGTAAATTATTGCCTGCTACATATAGACGAAGACGTTGAATGACTTTTTGTTTTTTAAGATTAAATGTATAGCCAACATTTATATTATCCAATTTTACATAATCACCATCTTCTACATAATAACTTTGCATAGCAGGAGCACCTTTTACATATGAATTACTACCAAATGGTTTTTCCAATACTGAGCGAGGTAGATTGCCTTCTCCAATACGTGAGGTTGTTTCCCAATGCATACGTTGGCGGTTCAAGACTTGAAAATTGAATGCACCGCGGAACATAACAGATACGTCGAAACCTTTATAGCTTAATGCTAAATTTAGACTTCCATAAGTTGTTGGAATACCATTACCAATAACTTTTTTGTCGCCATCATCAGCATCAGTCAATAATTTGGGTTGACCATCAGTACCATATACCATCCATAAACCATCAGATGTAAGACTATGAGTCTGGAAACCATGGAAATTACCAACGGGATCACCTTCTCTTACTATGTGAGTATGGGTTTGAATTGGTGAACCGGTAGCTCCTTCATACCAATAATCTTTTTGATAAAGTCCATTTGATAAAGAAATGATTTTATTTTTGTTATAGGAAAATGTTCCTGTAATGTCAAAACGTAAATCGCGTGTTTTAATAGGAGTACCACTTAATAACAATTCGATGCCTTGATTTCTAATTTTTCCAACATTTGCCATCATACTTGATACAATGTAAGGTGGAGTTGGTACTTCATAGGTAGAAAGTAGATCTGAAGTTTCACGGTGATAAATATCAATAGAACCAGAAAGTCTATTTTTTAGGAATGAAAAATCAAGTCCCAAATTTAACTCACTCTTCGTTTCCCATTTTAAATCGGGATTAGGATTTTGGTATGGACCTGCACCTTGTGTCCATTTTCCATTAATATATGCATATCCACCATAATTTAACAAATACATGGATAGTAAATTAGATGTGACTTCATTACCTGTAACGCCATAACCTATGCGAACTTTTAAGTCATCTAACCATTGGATATCTTGCATAAAATTCTCTTTGCTAATGCGCCATCCTGCTGATATAGCAGGAAACCAACCCCATTTATGGTTATCTCCAAAGCGTGATGAACCTTCACGGCGTAAACTGGCCATAAACATATACTTTTCATTGTAATTATAAGTCAATCGACCAAAAAATGAAATTAGTTTATGAGTATTTCTATAACTGGTCATAGCTGCCTTATTATCCTTCATATCATTCATAGAACCAATATTCCAAGGTCCAAACATATCTGTTGGAAAATCTTTTGCCCATTGATATATACCTTTAGCATCATCATCTTGGTAACTATAACCTATCATGGCACCTAGATTGTGTAAACCTAATGATTTGGTATAATCACCTACCAATTCTAAATTCTTTTGCATTGTATTATCAGCCCAATTCCAAACATTACCATAATCTCCGTTTACCACAGTAGTCATATGTTTAAATGTATTGCTTTTATTCTCCATGCGATCAAAACGTTGCATAGCTCCCATCACACTTAGATTAAGACCTTCAATTGGTGATAAAGTTATTTTCCCGCTCATCATTAATTGATTGTATCCTTCTACATCATATTCTTCATTAATCATGGCAACCGGATTATAAGGTTTAAGATTTACTTTAAATTCTTATCAATTTGATGGATTAATTTGAAAGACAAACGCTTATGGAAGTTCTGAAAAGTCTAAGGTAACGATTTGGAGATTGTGCTAATTTCAGTACTTTACAGTCTCATACTTATGAACAACTTTTATAGGACAAAGATACTATTTTTTTTGAATAAGAGAATAATTTCACAGGAAAAATAGAAATTTTATGGGGAAGTGTTCTGATAGCATGTCGTTGTAGATTGTAGGGAGGGGATGTAAAACGGCAGGCACATAGAATTTCCGATATTCAGAAAGCCGTATTCCCAAAATAGAGATTATTTTTGAAAGAATCACATAATCCGCTAAGAATAAAAGTTTATGCGGATCATCAAAAAACGAGGTAACGAGTTGGCAACCGTTCTGGTTTCTACATACTTGCATCAATTGCGTTGATGTGCAACTCACTTTATGTAAAGGTACGATTTTTTACGGAACATGCAAAACACCTTTGATTTTTCTTTTTTAGCAACCGTCAAAAACAATCTTTCGGTTTCATATCCCGGTCACAAAGGCGGTACAGTCTCTTTATGAAAAGTAAACAAAGGTCAGGCAGGATTGAAACAGACTGTTACGAGAACAGTCAGAAAAGGATTGCATACAGGAATTACAGTCTGATACCGGGCAGGGGACGACTTTGTGCCAAAGTCCAAAAAGAGGTTCTTTTTCCAGACGGCAAACTCCCTCACCTCTAAAAAACAGTCTGTGGCTGGCGCACGCAAACGTCCAGCCTTTATGCGGACAGTCTTAATGCCCGCAGCCTGTACAAGTGCGTAAAAAACAGGTAAATGGAATCTTCATCCGCTTCCCCGCGCCTTGCCGACACTCCTATATTCCCGTTCCAACACCTGCTCGATCTCGCTCCTCTTGTACAAGACCTTGCCACCAAGTACATAGTAAGGCAGCGTGCCGTTGCTCCGATACTCGCCCAATGTCCTGCGGCTGACTTTCAGCATACACGCCACCTCACTGTCGCACAGGTACACGTCTTCTTTTGGCGGAACCGCGCCATCTCCGAAAATGCCGTCAATCATCGCCGACAGCCGGTCGATACGCTCGTGGATGGACTGCATCCACGCATCGTCTTTCGTTTTCAATTCATTAAACATTATATAGATTAATTTGTTATATGACTCATTTTGTGACTGATTCTGAAGTTGTGTAATCCACAAGCAATAAGAATCACCATATCTTCGAAACCGAATTTATGGCATCTGAATCGTTCTTTGACAATACGGCATTTTTTCATACCACCTATGGCATGCTCCACTTTAATCCTAACTCCGGAAATCCGCTTGTTCTCTTGTTTTTCAACACAAGTAAGCTCTTTCCCTTTAGGTTTCTTTTTGGGCATGCATATTTCAACTCCATCCGGTTTGTGTCCGATGAAACCTGTATCCTGCCAGAGCCTAATACCTTTGGGAAGTAGAAGAGGTTCTTCATCACAAATCTTTTTGTCATGGACATGACCTTTGTATGTGGAGCTCAACCATACAATCCGAAGATTGTTAGTACATAACAGGTTATTCTTTATGCTATGAGTTTTTTTTACCACTATAGCATGCAGACTGCCAGTCTTCATCCAAAGGACGCTGAATAGGTCGCTCGGTTCCGTCCAACAAGACTTCTTCGCACCCTTGAAGAATGTGTATCAGACGTTTGGAGTTACGGTCAGGCAATTCACCAAGCGTTTTCAATGTACGCCGGAGAATCTCAGAAAGAAGGTGAATCCATCTATTGGCCTGGGGCTGGGTCATCTCAAACTGAATAGCATGGAGTTCCTGAAGGGGATTGGTCTTCAGATATACCAATATGAAGAACATTTTGTCCTGAATCAGAGACAACACTGTTGTAAGATATACGTTGGCGCACTTTACCTTCCAAGGTAAAATGGCTGTAATATTCATCCCAATGGTACTTGAAAGTTATTAGCAAAGCGTCAAACTCTGCAGGAGTTAATCCTGTCGCAGCAAGCACTTGGCTATGACGGTGGCGAATCTTGTCGTAATACATCAATTGAACTTTTTAGATCACAAAGATAAATCAAAGAACGCTTTAATCAATTATTCGATATAAACTCTATTATACATACTGCTCATTTGTCTTTTGTTGATACTTCAGTTCAATTCCTTCAAATGGTGTGCCCCCTGTAGCGTGCATCCTTGCGTCTGTCCTCCACTTTCGTGACGATACGCTCCACGTCTTCCGGCAGGTAATAGGTACGGTTGCCTATCTTGGTATAGGCGAGCGTGCCGTTATCCCGCAAGGTCTGCAAGGTGCGCTTGCTGATTTTCAGCTTCAGGCAGACATCCTGGTGGTCGAGCCAGCCAGCCGTCCTCTTCACGCCTTTCAAATCCAGATGGGGATTCCCTCCACCCTATGTATGAACCGTTCGATTTTCATGGCAAATTCCTCGAACGCCTTCCTTTCAAAACATACGGTTTCCATAACAATCCGATTTTATGTTGATACTTCAAATTCATACCATCCGGAGAAACGGTCACTCGTGGTGCCGGTATAACAGCGCATGGAAGAATTTAATCTGAAAACTGACCGTGCAGATGTTATTGTTCCCGCCGCTGAGATATTTCTGATAATTGCAGGTATTGTCAAAGCTGAGTATATCCATGTTCCGGTCATTGGCTTAGCAGATGGTATTATTGACAATTTGTATGCCATATACCTGAAAACGGAATAAAAGGAATTGTGCATAGCTGTTTTAACTAGGGGATATTCAGTAAATCCTATAAAATTAGCCAACTAATTCATACTAAAAGTATTGCGAATTAGTTGGCTTTTTGTATCTTTAGGTATTTCCCCTAAAATTTTGAAGAACGATTGACAAATGCTTCAGCGGAGTCGTTCAATGCTAAAATCAAAGCTTTTCGAAGCCAGTTAAGAGGGGTGGCTGATCTGAAATTCTTCATGTTCAGACTGGCTAGGCTATACGCTTAAAGGAAAGCTTGCCAACCGGAAAAATCCGCTGCCCCTGGAAAAAGCAGCATAGCCAAAAGAAAATATAGCAGAACTGTAAAATATAAAAGAGGTTGTGCCAACGTTTTGACACAACCTTAGCAGATTACTATTCAGCTGATACCTATTCTGAAAGATGTAAACAACTTGTTTCTTAGATAGCCTTATAAATATTCTACTACTTATTACAGTTCATTTAGAAATGTTATTCTCACTTTTATTCCTCCGCTTTTTCACTTGCTCCACTGCTTCAGATATGATTCCCTTGTTTTCAAAACGCTGCGTGTAATTGGTGTAATCCGGGTGAATACGTTCGTAAGTTGGGTCAGTGAATAAGGGACTCGTAATAATGTGGTCCGCAGTCGAACGGTTACAGCAGAAAACAATATTTTCAACTCCAGCCAGTCTGGTCAATGCTTTCACATCCGTATCATGCGGCTGTAGTGTCATCGGATCTGTAAAAAAGAACAGATAGTCTATTTCTCCTTCTACGATCCGCGAACCAATTTGCTGGTCACCTCCTAAAGGACCAGATTTCAGGATTGTGATATCCCATTTGATTTCAGGATGTTTTTCTTCAAGGGCTTTTTTAATTAGTGTACCGGTTGTACCCGTACAATAGAATTTATGTCCTATCAGACGTTCCGAGTTCCAGAGAACCCACTCTATCATGTCTTTTTTCATTGCATCGTGTGCAACAAGTCCAATTCTACGAACAATTGTTTCCATAAAGCTAAATTATTTTATTTTTATATGATAATTATAATAACAAAAAAACTAATTCTATTGAAGGCCGGAGGATGACCGGATAAATCTGAGCAATTCTTTGTTTGCCTGGCTATCCATGACGGTTTCCCGTTTTTCTTCAAAAAGATTGAGTGTTGTGGAGCATTCCCCACAGATGTCAATGCCCACTACCTGTTCTTTCTGAAGAATAACAGCCAGCAGTTTCTCCAATTCCCATAAGCTGAGAGAACCTTGATCCCAGTTTGTTGCTGCCGAAGCCGGATTCAAGACATCCTTGTCTATGGAAATGTAAACCGGTCCGTTGATATGTCCGGAAGAAAAGTTCTGCCAACCCTCTTCGTGCATGAGCGTAGTTTCACTGTAAAACCGAACTTGTCTTTCATATCCTTTCGGCACAGCCTGTATCAGTTTGTCTGAAGAACCTACGATAATTACTTTCTTGCAGTTGTTGTTATGGTCCAATATATCCTTTACCCAACTTCCGCAAGAAAGTATGTTGTCAAACAACGGTGGCTGCATATCGGGATGGTGGTCGAACACAATCAGCGAAAACGGAGTTTCAAGTTTGTCTGTCCAGAATTTAGTCAAATAATGATAATTGCCTGAATCGATGAAATGGACTCCCTCCGCCGGATAATCAGCAATCATCCCCTTCAAAGCCAAAGCCCCCTCCCTGTCACAGTAGCCATCTGTACCATAAAGATGACGACAATCCAGCCATATAAATTTATTGTTCCGGGCAAACGCCTCGTAGTCATACACTCCCGTGAAGTTCATGATGATGATCGGCCATGCTATCCGTTTATCTGTTTTTTGATTTTGCCCGCTCATACGTTGTTTTTGCATATCCTTTTACTGTTCATTAAAACCATCGTACATAACAGAAATCTTGTCGGTGAGGTAACAAAGCATTCTTGGGATACATACGGAAGGCCTGCTTGAAGCTTCCAGCGTTGAAAATGCCGGATGTCGCCTTAAAGGTATATAAATTCCCATTCTTGGAAACCGGCAAAAGGGGAATAACCTCATATATGTGATCCTGACCGTCTTCACGCCTGATAATGACCGATTCTATTCCGATTGCGTCATCCAGGCCTTTCTCATCAACGACAACCGTCACCTCATATTCCTTTCCGGCTTCAACCGTGGCATTCAGCCCATTCCCAGCCTCTATGGATTTGATTTCTATGGCATCCCATCTGCTTCGGACGTTTGCTTTCCAGTCAGCCATCATTTTCGCCTTCGCAAAGTTGTCGGCTGCCAGAATGTGGAAATGCTCTGACAGTTTGTTATAGAACCTGTCATAGTAGTCGTCCAACTGTCTTTTCATGGTAAAATGGGGAGCGATTTGTGCGATTGAGTTCTTGATATACTTGACCCAGTCTTCCGAATAGTTCTTCCCCCCATGCTCGTAATACAGTGGCAGGATGTCATGCTCCAACAAATAATAGATGGCTTCGGCATCCAGCTGGTTTTGGTACTGTTCATTCTGATAAGTCCTTTTATCAGTCAGTGCCCATCCAGCATCCTTACGGTATCCTTCATACCACCAACCGTCCAGCACGGAGAAATTAAGCACACCGTTCATCAATGCCTTCTCGCCCGACGTACCCGAAGCTTCTGCCAACCGCGTAGGGGTGTTCATCCAAATATCCACCCCCGAGATAAGATGGCGTGCCAGGTCCATGTCGTAATTCTCCAAGAATATGATTTTACCTAAAAATTCCGGACGCCGGGATATTTCCACGATTTGCTTGATCAGCCCCTGCCCGGCACCGTCATTGGGATGGGCTTTGCCTGCAAAGATGAACTGTACCGGATATTTCGGATTATTCACAATCCTGGCAAGTCGGTCTATATCCGTGAACAGAAGATGAGCCCTCTTATATGTAGCAAAACGGCGTCCGAAGCCTATTAGAAGAGCATCGGGATTGAATCTCTCAAAAATGGAAACGCTCAATGCCGGATCAACCTGACTCCTGAGCCAGTCCTTGCTGCATTTGCTTTTGATATAGTCCAGCAATTTTGCTTTCTGTTTTAACCGGGTATTCCATATCTCTTCATCTGGGATGCCATAGACGGCCTCCCAGATTTTCTGATTGGACTGGTCGCAGAAAAAATTCTCATCAAAATTGTCCTTGAAAAGCTTTTTCCATTCTGCCGCACACCAGGTAGGCAGATGTACCCCGTTGGTTACATAACCCACATGGTTCTCTTCCGGGAAGTATCCCTTCCAGATCGGCGCAAACATTTGCTGGGATACCGATTTATGCAACTTGCTGACACCGTTTACCTCCTGGCAGGTCTTGCAGGCGAAGACAGACATGCAGAAACGTTCCTCCTTGTCTCCCGGATTGTGACGCCCGAGATCCATCAGGTTATCCCAGGTTATACCCAACTTGCCAGGATATCCCTTCATATATTTATTGAAAAGCCCTTCGTCAAAATAATCATGACCAGCGGGTACGGGAGTATGTACGGTATAAAGTGAGGAAGCACGTACCAGCTCCATGGCCTGCCCGAAATTCAAGCCGCCATTTATGTAATCACAAAGCCGCTGGATATTGATCAGTGCGGCATGCCCCTCATTACAGTGATATACATCTTTCGTTATACCTAAAGCTCTCAGCGTTATCATCCCGCCTATGCCAAGCAGTATTTCCTGTTTTAGCCGATTCTCCCAGTCGCCTCCATACAGATGGTGAGTGATAGGGCGGTCAAACTCGCTGTTGAGTTCATTGTCCGTATCC
>OGZH01001276.1_pt1 | contig 15931 bp, 9 predicted proteins | sample 1576741 | NCBI WGS metagenome assembly OGZH01 (sample SAMEA3541560, study PRJEB24748) | human gut metagenome | biome: human gut; feature: human-associated habitat; material: faeces | place: China | collected 2012 | reverse complement strand
GGGGCATCTCGGTGCTGGTCATCAGCTGCCCCTGTGCGCTGGGTCTGGCAACGCCTGTGGCCATCATGGTGGGCAACGGTCTGGGGGCCAGGAACGGCATCCTGTTCAAGACCGCCGCCTCGCTGGAAGCCGCAGGCCGCACCCAGATCGTGGCGCTGGACAAGACCGGCACCATCACCAGCGGCGAGCCCCGGGTCACTGACATCCTGCCTGCGGAGGGCGTTTCCGAGAGCGAGCTGCTGACGCTGGCGGCCTCGCTGGAGCAGAAGAGTGAGCACCCGCTGGCCAAGGCGGTGCTGGCCTATGCCGAGACCGAGACCATCGCCTGCCCCGATGTGACCGATTTTGCCGCCCTGCCCGGCAACGGCCTTTCCGCCCGGCTGGACGGCATGGAGATCTACGGCGGCAATGCGGAGTTCATCGCCGCCAAGGCATCCGTGCCCGCCGAACTCCAGGCCGAAGCCGCCCGGCTGGCCGCTGAGGGCAAAACGCCCCTCTTCTTTGGCGGTGCAGGCCGCCTGATGGGCGTGATCGCCGTGGCGGACACCCTCAAGGAGGACAGCCCCCGTGCCATCCGGGAGCTGCAGAACATGGGCATCCGGGTGGTCATGCTGACCGGCGACAACCAGCGCACCGCCGATGCCATTGGCCGACAGGCGGGCGTGGACGAGGTCATTGCAGGCGTTCTGCCCGACGGCAAGGAGGCCGTGATCCGCAGGCTGCAGGAGAGCGGCAAGGTGGCCATGGTGGGCGACGGCATCAACGATGCCCCCGCCCTGACCCGCGCGGACACCGGCATCGCCATCGGTGCCGGCACTGATGTTGCCATTGACGCAGCCGATGTGGTCCTGATGAACTCCCGGCTCTCCGATGTGCCCGCCGCCATCCGACTGAGCCGCGCCACCCTGCGCAACATCCACGAAAACCTGTTCTGGGCGTTCATCTACAACATCATCGGCATCCCGCTGGCTGCCGGTGTGTTCATCCCCTTCGGCCTGACCCTGAACCCCATGTTCGGGGCTGCGGCCATGAGCCTTTCCAGCTTCTGTGTCGTGAGCAATGCCCTGCGGCTGAACCTGTTCGACCTGCACAGCACCAAACACGACCGCAAACCCAAGTCTGCCGCCCTGCCCGCTGCCCCCGTGCAGCCTGCAGCGGCTGAAAATACTGCCGAACCCGTTTCGGCTCCCGTTGTCAAGGAGGACAATGCCATGAAAAAGACCCTGCATGTTGAAGGTATGATGTGCGGCCACTGCGAGGCCCGCGTGAAAAAGGCGCTGGAAGCCCTGCCCGCCGTGGACGAGGCCGTGGTCAGCCACGAAGCCGGTACCGCCATCGTCACCCTGAACGCCGAAGTTTCCGACGCAGACCTGAAGAAGGCTGTTGAGGATCAGGATTACAAGGTGACCGGCATCGAATAACGGATGCGCAAAAAGCAGCGCCCTGTTTCCCATTGCGGGAGACAGGGCGCTGCTGCTTTTTCTGGATTCTTTGGGGATTGGGATCACACCCAGCTGAGGATGCTTCTGTGCTCCGGCTCGTACAGCTTCAGCGCAATGGCCTGCTGGTAAGCATCCAGCACCTGCTGGGCGAAATGCTCTGCCGAGTAGCGGGCGGCGGTGGCCAGAGCATTCTGGCGCAGCTGCCCACGCAGGGCGGGGTCCGAGATCATGGTGTTCAGTGCCGATGCAAACTCGGCTTCGTCCTTCCACTGCCAGCCGTTGAAGCCGTTTTCCACCACGCCATCCAGGCAGGGGTCCGCACGGCAGAGCACCGGCAGACCGCAGGCCATGCCCTCGAAGTAGGTCAGACCCTGGGTCTCGCTCTGGGAGGCGCTGACGAAGATATCGCCCACGCGGTACCACCGGGGCACCTCATCGGGCTTGACCATGCCCACAAAGCGGACGCGGTCGGTCAGCTTCAGCTCCTTTGTCAGTGCTTCCAGGTCAGGCCGGGCGGGGCCGTCGCCCACAAACACCAGCCACGGGCGGCTCTGCTCCGGCTGTGCGGCCAGCAGACGCACCAGCTGGGCGTGGTTCTTCTCGGCAGCCAGACGGCCCAGCGAGAGCAGGACGGTATCCCCTTCCGGGATGCCCAGCTCTGCCCGCATCCGGGCCTTTTCCTCGCCGTTGTCCTGCGCCGGGCCAAAAGCGGTCAGGTCGATGCCGGTGGGCACTGTGACCACCGGGCAGCTGACCTTGTAGCGGTTGAGCATGGCGCGCACCTTTTCGGTGGGGGCCAGCATGAGGGAGCAATAGCCCGAGAGGATGCGGGTGGCCTTTTCGGCAGTCATCCGGCCCAGACGCTCACTGAAGAAAAGGTACTGGGTGTAATCCTCGTAGACAGTATGGTAGGTATGTACCACCGGGCAGTGGCACCGGCGGCCCACCCGCTGTGCCAGCATAAAGGTAGAAAACTCGCTTTGCGTATGGATGACCTCCGGGCCCCAGGCTTCCAGCTCGTCCAGCCAGTGGGAGATGGGCAGAGCGCCCGCCGCACTGATCCGCACGCCCGGGTAGACCCGCTCCGCACTGATGCTGCCCACATACAGGATGCCGTTTTCCTCATGAGAATGGCCATTCTGGGCAAGGGTCACCACCCGCACGTCATGGCCCAGTGCCAGCAGCTGGTGGTACAGCAGCTCCACCGAGCGCACCACACCGTTGACCATTGGGGACCATGTATCTGATGCAAGAAGAATTTTCATTGGAACACCTCAGATTACCGCATAGAATAGGGGTTATGTTCTCTGTTCTATCTTTAATACGTTTCAGAGCCGCAGTTTCTTGCAGATCCGCCCTGATTTTTTCAAAATTTTTCCGGTTTCACCACCGAGACCGTCTCCACGCCGTAGGCTGCAAAAAGCTCCAGCGCCGCCGGGCCGATCACCTCGCCGCTGACGACAATGGGGATGGCGGGCGGGCAGGACACAGTGGGCAGAGCGCAGACCCTGCCCAGCGCAGACCCTGCCGGGATGGTCTCCTGCGGGGCAAACACAGCCTGCCGCACGGTCAGGCGGGGCTCCGCCTGCCGGGCCAGCGCACAAAACGCCTCCCGGTGCTCGGCAGGGGATTCTGCCGGGGGGATGCCCCCTGCACAGAGTTCTGCCAGAGCCGCTTCCAGCCGGGCCATGTCCTCCACCGGGTTTTCCGGGGTGAACATCAGCACAAGGTAGCGGGGGTCGGCATATTCGCATTCCATCCCGTTTTGCCGCAGATGGTCAGCCAGTGCCTGCCCGGTCAGGCCCAGTGCCGCCGCGTCCAGCGTCAGCTTCATGGGTTCCCGGGCGGGGCTGTCCAGTGCCAGCGGCAGGGCCGCGCCCTGTGCGGCAGCCAGCGCGTTCAGACGGGCACGCAGAGCAGCCAGCCGGTCACAGCACTCCTGCAGGCGTGCCGGGTAATCGGTGGAAAGAAGCCGGTTGCAGGCATCGAGAGACTGCAGGATCAGATAAGACGGGCTGGTGGAGCCGAACAGCGCCAGTGCGCTGCGCACGGTACTTTCCTCCCGCACGGGGGCCTTGGGGCCCAGATGCAGGTAGGCTCCCCCGGTAAGCACCGGCAGGGTCTTGTGGCCGGAGTCACAGCAGGCCGCCGCGCCCAGGTCGATGGGGTGGCGGCTCCCGCCGGGCAGAAAGCGCAGGTAGGCCCCGTGGGCGTTATCCACCAGCAGGGGTGCGCCATGAGCATCGCAGACGGCAGAGAGGGCCGCGATATCCTGCATCCCGCCCAGGTAATCCGGGCTGGTCAGGTAAACGCCAACGGGTGTTCTCCCCTGCCCTGCCAGCTCCTCAAGGGCGGTGGAAAGGGCCTGCACCGTTACCGGGCAGCTGCACAGCGCGCCGGTATCCTCCGGCGCGGGCCAGAGCCACCGGATGTCAAAATCCAGCAGAGCCGCCGCATAGAGCAGGGCTTTGTGGGCATTGCGGGCCGCCAGCAGCACCGGGCGCTTGCCTGTGCGGGGCGCACCCTGCAAAGCAAGGCAGAGCATGGCCCGGATGCACTGGGAAGAACCCTCGGTGCTGTAATAGGTGTGGGCCGTGCCGAACAGCCGGGTGGCGTTGGCCTCGCTCTGCGCGATGATGCCCTCGGCCTCGTAGAGCTCATCGGCCCCCCGGATCTCGGTGATATCCCACGGCTCACAGCCCAGCAGGCTTTGCCCCTTATGCCCCGGCATGTGGAGCCGGGCGGTGCCGGACTGGGCGTACTGCCGCACAAAATCGACGATGGGGGTGGTCATTTATTCGCAGGCCTCGCCGTCGGCGCAGGCATTGCAGGTGGAGCCCAGCTGGATGGGCACTTCGATGCCCTGCGCGGCCAGCTCCTGATTCTGTGCCACCTGGATCATAATGGCGCACTCCATCCGCTTGCGGAACAGCTCACAGCCGTACTCGTACACGCCGGTGATGCTGCCGGTTGCGTGGTAGGAGTTGGCTGCACAGCCGCCGGAGCAGTAGAGCTTTGCCCAGCAGTCCTGGCACTCCTTGCGGGCGTAGGCGTTGCAGTGCTTGAACTCGTCCCGGACTGCCGTGTTGGTGACACCCTTCCAGATATCGCCCATCAGGTACTTGGGATCGCCCACGAACTGATGGCAGGGATACAGATCGCCCCAAGGGGTCACAGCCATGTACTCAGTGCCGGAGCCGCAGCCCGAAATGCGCTTGTAGATGCAGGGGCCGCCGGTCAGGTCGATCATGTAGTGGTAGAAGGTGAAGCCGCGGCCCTCACGGTTCCGCTTGATCATCTCCTTGGCCAGGATCTCATACTGCTCCTTCAGGATGGGCAGATCTGCCTCGGTCAGAGCGCTGGGGTCACTGGGGTCGCAGACCACGGGCTCCATGCTCAGCTCGGTAAAGCCCAGATCTGCCATGTGGAAGATATCGTTGGTGAAGTCGGTGTTGTAGTGGGTAAAGGTGCCGCGCATGTAGTAGCCCTTATCGCCGCGCTTCTTCACGAACTCCTGGAACTTGGGCACAATGGTATCATAGCTGCCATGGCCGGCGTAATCCTTGCGGAAGCGGTCGTGGACTTCCTTGCGGCCGTCCAGGCTCAGGACCACGTTGTGGCACTCCTTGTTGCAGAAGTCGATGACATCATCGTCAATGAGCATGCCGTTGGTGGTCATGGTGAAGCGGAAGTTCTTGTTGTGGATCTTCTCCTGCTCACGGCAGTAGGCCACCAGCTTCTTGACCATATCAAAGTTCATCAGAGGCTCGCCGCCGAAGAAGTCCACCTCGAGGTTGCGGCGGCTGCCGGAATTCTCAATGAGGAAATCCATTGCCCGCTTGCCCACCTCAAAGCTCATCAGGGCACGCTCGCCCTGATAGCGGCCCTGCGAGGCAAAGCAGTAGGAGCAGTTCAGGTTGCAGGTGTGGGCCACATGCAGGCAGAGGGCCTTGACCACGGTGTTGCGGTTCTTGAAATCGAACGCGAGGTTCTCATAGGTATCGGGGCTCCACAGCTTGCCGGATTCCTTCAGGCTTGCCACATCATCGATGCACTGGCGCAGGTCGGCCTCGGTCACGTCCTCACGGTCACCGTACTTTGCCATCATAGCGGCAACGATCTCGTCGGCGGTGTGGTCGGGGTACATGGCAATGACATCATACGCCACCTCATCCACCACATGCACCGAGCCGCTGCAGGTATCCAGCACGATGTTATAGCCGTTCAATTGATACTGATGTACCATTTTATTCTCCAATCCATTGTTACATAAAAAAATGCCGCCCGGCAAAGGCGGCATCCGATTTGCAGAAATTACTTGTTGCTGTTCTCGCACTTCTGGTTAGCCACGCCGCAGGAAGTCTTGCAGGCAGACTGGCAGGAAGTCTGGCACTCGCCGCAGCCACCGGTCACAACGCTCTTGGTCAGGTCACGAGTAGCGATCGTCTTAATACGTTCCATAATTAAAAACCTCTCTAGCTCCAAATAGTTGATACGCAGAACCACCTGCGCATTGTTATCTTGATATAGGATAGCACGGTTCAGGGATTCTGTCAAGATTTTTGTCGCATCTTCTGTGGGCAGTATTTTGTAAGCTGTACAAAGACGAAGCCTTACCCCACCGGCTGATACTTTTCCAATATTGTATGCAGCCCCAGCTCCCGGGCTTTTCCCAATAAGTACCGGTAGCGGGCCAGAAGGGCCTGCCGCTCATAGATGTGCTGTTCGATGAGGTCGGTATCCACCTCAAGGTCGAACATCATCTCGTTCCGGTGCAGGCAGAACAGGCACTCTTTCAGCTCCTCCTCCAGCTCCGGGTGGTAGCGCTCGTGTTCGGTGTCCCGCGGGATGCGGGGCGAAAGCAGGGTCTTTTCCTTTTGCGTGGTCTGGGTCATAGCAGTTCCTCCTCTTTGTGCGTCTTTGCTTCTTCTGATTTCCAGTATATGCAAAGAGCATGAGAAGGATGACGGAATCAAGCAGCCCGCAAGAACTCCTGCGAAAGTGCGTCTTTTTTTCGATTTCTGCAAAAAATTTCAAAAAAGCGCTTGACAAAGCGGCGCTTTTTCCGTATAATAGCACACGTTGAGCGGCTCACCCCGCAAGACAGACCCAAGCTGATGGGGATTTGCATAGTGGTAGTGCGGTAGACTCTGACTCTACTTGTGGGAGTTCGATTCTCTCATCCCCAACCAAAAGACATCCGAACATTTCGGATGTCTTTTTTTGTTCTTTTTTATTTATAGAGAAAGAAAAAGAGCGATGCAGCAAACGCTGCATCGCTCTTTTGGGTTAACAGTAATCAGTAATTCAGACCGAAGCCGCTGCGGTAGTAGTTTCCGTCGGCATCGCAGTAGGCGTAGCTGCCGCCCTTGACGTTGGCGAGGATAGCGGGATCGATGTACTGATCCTTATCGTAGCCGGGCACATCGTTGGGAGAGGCGCAGATCTCGCGCACCACACCGTCGATCTCCTGCTCGGTGATGGCAATGACGGCGGGGTCAGAGACCATGGTCAGGCTCAGCTTGCCGGTGGGGGCAAAGTCACCGCTGATGACATCGACCTGAGCGTTCAGGGCGTTGTTCAGGGCAACGGCGCTGACGGTGTACTGGATGGTCAGTGCGTCGCAGTAGGGCTCCAGCTTGTCCAGCAGCCAGGGGTTGCAGACCACGCAGGTGCCAACCACCTTGCCGCCGCGGGCATGGATGGCATCGGCCAGCTCCTTGATCTTCTCCACGTCCTTCAGGGTGACAACGGTGACCTTGTTACCGGTCTTTTTCTGGCTCTTGTTGCGCTCGCGCTCGTCGGTGACGATCTCGCCCATCTCGATGACGGGCATTGCGTACTGGTTGAACACCAGACCGTTGCTGATGGGCCAGACGTGCAGGTAGAGCACATCGGCTTCCTCCGGGGTGGCCACCACGGTGTAGCCCTTCTTCTCAAAGGCTTCCGTCAGGGTCTTGCGCAGAGCGGCATCCTCGTCCGTGTTGCCCAGACCGGCACCCATGGCCTGTGCCATCTGTGCAAAGCCGGAGTCCACACCCTTGAAGGTGACGATGCAGACCTTCTGGCTCTTGGCCAGAGGCAGGAGCTTCTCGTGGTTCTTGACCAGAACAACGGCCTTCTGGTTGGCCTCGTAAGCCTTCTTCTTGGCACCATCGAAGTTGTCCACGCGGGCCTGATCGGCCTTGTCGGGGTCGAGGTAGGGGTTATCCACCCGCTTGGTGCGGAACAGGCTCAGCAGACGGTTGTAGCTGGCGCGGTCCAGATCTGCCTTGGGCAGCAGACCGTCCTCCACAGCCTTGACGATGTTCTCGGGGTCGGTGTTGCCGCCGATGACATCGGTACCGGCAGAGATGGCCTTGGCGTAGCGCTCAGGCTCGGTGAGGTTCTCCACGCCGTAGATCTGAACGGTGGTGATGCCGGAGTCAGAGTTGACATAGCCGTCAAAGCCCATCTTGTTCCGGGCCAGATCGGTGATCAGCTCCTTGCTGTAAGCGCTGGGCACTTCCTCGGTGCTGGTCACCTCGCCCCGGTAGGTCTGGGGCACGGCACGGCCATCGGTGGCAATACGGGAGTAGTCCGGCATGATGGAAGAGACCTTGTGGTCAAAGGCGCGCTGGAACGGGGGCAGATGATACTTTTCCATCGAGCCGGGGGTGCGGTAGATGCGCCACTGGCCGATGGGCACATGGGGCTCAAAGCCATTCTCAGAGGGGGCATCGCCGGGGAAGTGCTTGATGGTCAGAACAACAGAGCCTTCGTTCAGGCCGTTGTCGCCATCCTGATAGCCCTTGACCAGAGCCTCGGCAATATCGCTGGTGACATCGGGACGCTCGCCGTAAGTACCGGAGGTACGGGGCCAGCGGGGGTCAGAGGTCACATCGACCTGAGGGCCGTACATGATGTTCAGGCCCTCGGCCTTCATCATCTTGCGGTCGGTCTGGGCCATCTCATAGACCATGTCGGTGTTGCCGTCGCCAATGACAGCCGCGCCGATGCCCAGAGAGTCCGGGTAACCGATGTTGATGGGGTTGGTGTGGAGAGAGTACGGAATGGCCACGCCGCCTTTGCAGGCCTCGTATTCCAGCATCTGGGTGCCGGCGTTGTGGTACAGGGCCACCATGCCGGCCTCGCAGCGCATATCACCGCGGTAAACACCGGCGGCGATGTGTTTTTCCAGAACATGGCTGTCATCAATGCTGACGGTCATGCCGGGCAGAGGGCCGGGCATGGGCTTTTCACCGGGGTTGTGGTGCTTGTAGATCTTGCCCAGCTCCAGCTTGCCTTCGGCGTTGGTGGCCTCGGCACGGGTGGGTACCACAGGGGTGTTGAACAGGGTGTTCAACACAAGGCCTGCCTGCTGATCCAGCCGCAGGTGCTTGACCATATCCTCAGCGCGCTGCTCAGGGCTCAGCCGCCAATCCTTGTAGGGGGCCAGCTCGCCGCTGTTGTCCAGATCCTTAAAGTACAGGCCGTCCTTGACGATCACGCCGCAGGTGGTCACACCGATGTCGGGGCCGTTGACGTTGTGGAAGATGACCGGCTCAAGGTACTGGTCAATGATCTGCTCACCCTCTTCCAGAGCGTAGGGTGCAGGGATCACGCCGTCCTTGGCCTCTGCCCACTGGTCGGCGCTGGTATACCGTGTTTGCATAATGTTTCTCCTTTGTCTCTGTGCCTGCCACAGCACAGCTGATATATTACTTGCCTGTTTATTATACTTCCAGCGCAGATCGTTCGCAAGCAAACAAATAAAAAAAGTTACAAACTTTGGCGTAGTATACAAGGATGTTCTGCCGGATTTGTGCAACTTTCCCCTATCCTGATCCACAAGCCGGGTTCGCTTCCTGCTGACAATGCTGCTTAAAAATAACCCTCTCCGTCAACGCCGCAGGCTTTGACAGAGAGGGTCGTATCCTTAATTTACCAGATCATCTGGATGCGGCCTGCGCCGTACGGGTCCTCGTAGTTGAGCAGGTAGCCGGGGTAATCGGCCAGCGGGCTGTTGGCGCTTGCCAGATGCGGCAGACCGTTGGCATCCACGCCGCCGAACATGGCTGCGTAGCTGGACATGACAAGGTAGTCCTCAGAGACATAGTCCTTGATGAGGGTCGCGCCATCGAACATGGCAAAGCCATCGCCCAGATTGCGCAGGGTGTAGTTCATGCCGGCCAGAGCATAGGTGGCGTTCGGGTCAAGGGGCTGATAGGTACCGGTGGTCTTGTCGTAGATCTCCACATTGCTGACACGCGGGGTGGCAGCGCTGCCGGTCCAGACATTCTTGTCGTTGGTCTGAACGGTGTTGGGGATCATGGGGTGGATCGTGTACCTGGCACCTGCCACCTGCAGGAAGCCGCCGTTCTCCTTGCCCTCAGCACCGGCAAAACGGGCACCAAACTCCAGAGCGTCCTGGATCTGCTGGCCGGTCACGGACATCAGGCAGGCCACGTTGCCAAAGGGGCTGACGGTCTTGCAGGTCTTAAAGCTCCAGGGGCCAGCCTCCACATCGGTGCGGATGCCGCCGCCATTCATAATGGCGATATCACAGTGGAGCTCCTCGATCTCGTTGAAGTAGGTGTAGATGCCGTCGGCCACGAAGTCGCCGAGGTTGGTCTCGCCGGAGCGGATGCGGCGCTTGCCGGTGGCGGGATCGTTGATGTAGAATTTGGTATCGCCCACTGCGATCTCCTCGCCCAGCATATCGTCCACTGCGCTGATCCAGTTGGAGGCAGTGGCGGCCACAGCAGCATCCAGACCCTCGTAGGTGTTGATGAGCTCAGTGGTGATGGTGCCGTCTGCGCCCACGGTCATCTTGCCGATGTTCTTGAAGTAAGAACCGGTCTGGGTCAGGGTGACTGCCTTGCCGGAAGCATCGGTGACCTGCTTGTTGGCCATCACGGTGTGGGAGTGGCCGTCGATGAAGGCGGTGAAGCCGTGGGTGTGTGCAATGACTTCCTCACTGGTCCAGGGAGAGGAGGAGGGGTCAACGCCCAGATGGCCCAGACCGATGATGGTGTCAGCGCCCCAGAACTCAGCCTTGTCGATGGCCTTCTGAACGGCATCGTAGAGCTTCTGGCCGTCCTCGCCGCCCAGAATGTCATAGATGTACTTGGTCTGGGCATCGTTCATAAAGTAGGCCGGGGTAGACTTGGTGAAGGTCTCGGGGGTGGTCACGCCCACAAAGGCGATCTTGCGGCCGCCCACAAAGAAGAACTTGACGCTGGGCAGAACGTTGAAGCCGGTGCGCAGATCGACCCAGTTGCAGGAGACATAGGGGAAGTCGGCTTCCTGGATCACAGCCTTGGCACGGGCCATGCCGTAGTCGAACTCATGGTTGCCGGGGGTAGCCAGATCGTAACCGGCCTCGTTCATCAGCTCGATGATGGTAGCGCCGTCATCCATGGAGCCGTAAGCGGTGCCCTGGATATGGTCGCCTGCATCCACCAGCAGCACATCCCGGCCGGTGTCCTCGATGCTCTTTTTCAGGGCAGCAATGGCGGCATAGGTGGGCTTGGGGGACTTGTTGTCGATATAGGTGTGGACATCGTTGGTGTAGAGGATGGTCACATCCGCTTTGTCACCAAAGAAGCAATTGGTCTCCTCCGCAAAGGCGGCGGGTGCACCGACAGAAACTGCGGTCAGTGCCGTGGCAGCACCGGCAGCCTTGATAAAACTGCGGCGGGTAATGAACTGTTTCACAGGGAAAGACCTCCTTTGATTCAATACGCTCTTTCAGCCCTCTTCGTCAATGCCGTGCAGCGTTGTTTTCCCTTTTGAGGAACTGGCAGGCTTCAGCAAGACCGAGAGGGCTGTTTGTTACCTAAATCTTAACATAGAACCCCAGTTTCCGCAAGGGATTTTTGTAAAATTCGTGTCAAGAAATCCCACAACAGTCATACTGTTTTGGTAAAACGTTTGAAAATTCCGAGAAAAAGGGCAAAGCCCCGCATCCCATGGAAAAGGTGCAGGGCTTTGCCGCATTGAGAAAAGAGGGTCAGAGGATCGGGGGACGATTCTCAGACAGCATCAGATGGCATGGTATTCCTTGAGGAACTTCTCAAGGTCGGTGCCCTCGATCTTCTTGAGCACTTCCTTGAGGGCCACCCGCTGGATGAAGGGCAGATCCATATCAGTGATCTTCTTGCCGTCACGCAGTTTGACCGTTGCATCAATCAGGCTGCGGACATCATAGGTGCTGCCCCAGACCTCGGGTACGCCGCGGTCGATGTTGAGCAGGGTATAAACCGCTTCCATACCGGTGCGCATGGAGTACTCGGTGGTGAAAATGGTGTCACGGCCGGTCTCGGCAAACTGGCCCAGGAAGGCGAAGTTGACAGCGCCCTGGGGCACGATATCGGGGCGGTCGCCGAAGGCACGGGGCATGAAGAAGGCATCGATATAGGGCATCATCACAGGCACGGTGTTGGCGCTGTGCTCAGCCAGCCCGGCAATGTCCTCCTCGGGCACGCCGATGTGGTACAGCCACTCCATGCAGATCTCGCGGCCGGTGCAGTCGCGCATGGGCTTCTTGACGTAATCGCCGGGCTTGTCGCTGAACAGGCCGTAGACCCAGACGCAGAGCTGGTTCTTGGGCTGGTCACGGAACTGCTGCTGGCGGTTCAGGGTCCAGCTGAGCAGCCAGCTGGAATCCTTGACCGTGACGATGCCGCCGGTGACGGTGTGGCCGCTGAAGGGGTCACGCTTGCAGATCTTCTTGATATACTGGGGGATCTTGTCGTCCAGGGTGGTGATGGTGGCGCTTTCCCAGTTGGACAGCTCCGGCTGAGAGCAGAACTTTTCGGGATGGCCGAAGGAGGGATCCTGTGCAGCGATCTTCTTCCACAGATCCCAGCCATTGCCCGGCCTGATGGTGGGATCAAACCCTGCGGCCTTGTCCTGAGAGCCGATGGTGCAGCTCTCCACGCAGCCGCCGTTGGTGATGAAGAGCAGGTCGTTCTCGGTGAGGTCGATGATTCTGCTCTCACCCTTGTGGTCCACGGTCACGCTGCTGGCCTGCTTTTTGCCGCCCTCGATCCGGAACTGGACATCGGTGACCTTGGTCTCGTACTGGAAGTCAACGCCATGGTCCTTCAGGTAGGTGACCATGGGCAGGATGATGGACTCGTACTGGTTGTAGCGGGTAAAGCGCAGGGCGGTGAAATCGGGCAGACCGCCGATGTGGTGGATATAGCGCTTCCCTCACGAATCAATTCCATCTTGTCTTCCGGAGTCATTACACTCAGCAGACTTTCCACACGTTCTTCCACCGGAAGCGTCGGATCCATATAACGAAGAGATGTTTTCTCTCCTTTTCGGTCTTTCAGCACTTTATCTGCCAAAAGCACCGCTACCTCTTTCACCGAAAAAGGTTTCACACGGCTATCGCCTTTAAATGCCAGTCGAACGTGAGCACCGTATTTAGGTGAAAACGTGACCTGCATTTCTTTCGCACTACCCTTCACCTGATAGTCTACCGGAACTCCCAGATTCATCGGATCATAAGTAACAAATACACTCATCAGTTGCTTCAGTTCTTCCTTTGATACACCCTGCATCTGAAGGTTAAGTTCACACACATCACCAGGAGTCTGTATGGTAAACATCAGCCACTGGTCCGCCTTCAGATCCTGACCATTCACTTCCCACATCGTTTTCGTATCTTTATCAAAAGCCAGCGAGGCTTTCTCCAGTTTGGTTGATGCCGACACTGATAAGATATCACTTGGCTGTTGAGCCATTATAAAAGAGCAGGACAATATACCTGCAAAAAGAAACAAGTGCTTTTTAAAATTCATACTATCAGATATTAATTTTACTCTGTTTGATGTTGCAAAGTAAACGGTAACCTATTAATAAAACAGTGAAACTATAATTAATGAAACATTAAAATCCGCTTAATGAGGCCCTTTAAGTGAAAAAGAGAAGTCCTCTCCGAAGAATTGTAATTGCTTTTCACCGAAAAATATTACTTTTGTCCAAGCTAATACTTCATAAAGGAACTTCAGAATGAAAAAGACACTATCTATATTCTTCCTTTTATCTATATGCTTGAACTCAATAGCCCAGCTTCCTGAATATGGCCTGCATATCCAGTCCTACCCACTTCAGAACTCCGAGTTCACCAGTATGGCATTAGAAGATGGAAAGCCCATAGATACCAAAGGAGAAAAAGTCACCCTGAACTTTAACCTTTGGATCAGACCGGATAATGTATTCGGAACCGTGTTCCGAATTATTACAAATGACAATAAAAATATAGATTTAATGTACAGCGTGGGTGAGAATGACAGGCGTTTCCCCATTCTGGTCACCGGAGATGCCGTACATCCCATCCAAAAAGAAGCAAGACGTGAAACCTGGGTTTCAGTCAGCCTGACTTTTGACCCCAAAGACGGGAATATAACAGTACTTTACGACAGCACACAAATTAATGTCAACTATCCGGCATTAATAGGTGCACAAGAAATACGCATTGCTTTCGGTTATTGTCCTTTCGAAGATTTCGTGTTAGATGATGTAGCTTCCGTTAACCTGAAAGATATCAGTCTGAAACGCGGGAACCAGGAAATCCGTCTATGGAAAATGGCGCGTCATAATGGAGACATTTGTTATGATGAAACATCTCATAAGCCCGCTTCCGGCAAGAATACACAGTGGATTATCGACCAATACATTACTTGGAAGAAAATCTATTCACAACATTTTGCCACCTCTCCTTCCATTGCGTTCGATCCCACTGTCGCCACGTTCTATATAGCCAACGATAATAAGAGACTATACGTTTTTCACGCAGATGAAAAAGTGACAGATTCCATACGGGTGAAAGGTGGAGAATTCGTAGCAAACTATCCGAACCAGCTTATCTACATCCCCCAACGCCATCAGTTACTATCCTACAATCTGAATGAAAATCTTTATTCGGCATTCGATTCTAATGCCCAAAGTTGGAAAGGAACGCAGGCCCCCGTCGCGGAACATGACTATTGGAACAATACGCTCGTCTACAATCCCTCCAACTCCTCACTAATCAGCTTTGGCGGATATGGACATTATCACTATAACAATAGACTACTAATCAGTTACCCGTATGAAAACACACCGCAACGGTATATCAATCTGACTAATATCCATCCCCGGTATTCCTCCAGTTCCGCTCTTGTGGACAGTACACTTTATATCTTCGGCGGTCGTGGTTGTCCGTCCGGACGCCAGGAATTATCTCCCCGGAATTATTATGATCTTTATTCGGTCAACTTACTCACCCAACAGGTCAACAAGCTATGGGAAGCCCCTCAAAATCCGGATGATGGTGACTTCCAACCTGGCGAGAATATGATTTATGACTCGGAAAAAGACTGTTTCTATTTCTTCTGTACACAATTAGGTGGTATCCTGATGAAAATCGATACAAAAACGCCACACTTCGAGCCCATGTCATTGCCCATGGGGCTGAAATTCCCTGGACAATATCTATACAGTAATCTATATTATTCCCCAAAACAGAAGAAACTATATCTGGCTGTACACCAGGCCGAAGTCAGCGGAAAAGCAGATATAGACATCTATGAACTGAATTTTCCTCCTATTCCCGTTTCATCATTCAAACAGTCCGAAGTGTCTGAAGCCCAGACTGCCGGTAGCAATAAGCTCTATGTTTGGCTATGCATTATCGGAGGTTTGCTTGCTATCGGAATAGGAACTCTTTATTACAGAAAGAAGCGCACCATACTCTCCCGGAATGAGGAAAGTAAATCTCAGAAGACAAATGTGACCGACAAGGCTCCCAATACTCTCCAGAGACAAGAGAAGCCGGAAATCAAGATTGATATGCCTATCAACATGTCCGTCCCCACATTTCATAACTATGACTTCTCCAGGAAATGTATTTGTTTCTTTGGTGGCTTCCGTGTCATTGACAAGGAAGGGAATGACATTACATTTTCCTTTACCCCTACCCTCAAATACTTATTGATATTATTAATTCTTTATACGGGAAAAGATTCCAAAGGTATCATTGGAAACAAGTTGATTCAGTTGTTGTGGTATGATAAAACGGAAGAATCCGCTAAAAACAATCGTAATGTATATATGAGTAAGCTTCGCAGTCTGCTGGACAAAGTGGGTGACATCAAGATATTGAATCAGAATGGCTTCTGGAGCATACAATTCGAGAATGGCACCATTTGCGACTACCTGGAGGCTCTCCACTTATACAACAAGAACAATAGTCAGGATCTGGAAAAGCTATTGGAGCTGTTATTGCGCGGTATGATGCTTCCTAACATTGAGACTGATTGGATCGATACATTCAAGAATGATTTCTCCAATGACACCATCGACTTGTTATGCCGATTATTAAAGCAGGAGGATCTTTCGGACACGCTGAAATTGCAGATAGCGGACACCCTATTCCAGCATGACTACATCAATGAGGAAGCCCTCTGTATAAAGTGCCGCATTCTTTGCCAACAGGGAAAGAAAGGACTCGC
>OGZH01001272.1_pt1 | contig 15968 bp, 14 predicted proteins | sample 1576741 | NCBI WGS metagenome assembly OGZH01 (sample SAMEA3541560, study PRJEB24748) | human gut metagenome | biome: human gut; feature: human-associated habitat; material: faeces | place: China | collected 2012 | reverse complement strand
ACTTCTGATGAAACTCCATTTTCCATGGCTGCGATACAGTTGTTAAGCTTTGGAAGCATACCACCGCCGACAACGCCCTTCTCTATGATGTCCTTTGCCTCGTGTATATCCATCTCTGAGATAAGTGTTGACTTGTCTGTTGGATCAATAAATACTCCCTCGATATCTGTGAGGAATACAAGCTTCTCAGCCTCAAGAGCTGTTGCTACTGCACAAGCAGCATCGTCCGCATTGATGTTGTAATCCTCGTAGTTCTCATCCACTCCTATAGGTGCGATAACCGGGATGAAATCATCCTCGATAAGTGATGTAAGGATGGATGTGTCAACATTTGTTATCTCTCCCACATAACCTATATCCTTGCCACCAGGGAACTTCTTCTTGACTGTGAACATTCCGCCGTCCTTGCCGCTGATTCCGACTGCCTTAAGTCCGATCTTCTGCATGAGACTTACAAGACTCTTGTTGACCTTGCCGAGAACCATCTCTGCGATCTCCATCGTCTCTGCATCTGTAACACGGAGACCGTTGATAAATTCTGCCTCCTTGCCGACCTTCTCTACCCATTTGCTGATCTCCTTGCCGCCACCGTGTACGATGACCGGCTTCATGCCGACAAGCTTCAGCATGGCAACGTCCTTGATAACGTTGTACTTGAGATTCTCGTCAAGCATAGCGCTTCCGCCGTACTTTACAACCACTGTCTTGCCCTGGAATTTCTTGATATATGGCATAGCCTCTATCAGTGTCTGTGCCTTCTCAATTACCTGATCTACTGTGTAATCACCTATAACCATTTTTCTGTCCTTCTTTCTTCTATATTTATATATCTTCGGTTTATCTACCTTAGGTTTATCTGTCTTTTGCCTTCAACTTTATCTTCCAGCCTGATCAATGTCAACGATTAACGCATCGTCTCAATTTATTCTTATTTGATTTATTGACTACAATCTATTTTTAAATTTACGCAATATGTTTTATCTTATAACCTGCTTCCATTTTTATATGGCTTATCTCACTGGATTTTACTTTCTATAATCCGCATTTATCTTGATATAGTCATATGTGAGATCGCAGCCCCACGCTGTGGCCATCTCATCCCCCATATTCATATGCGCCTTGAGCTTTATCTGCTTCTCTGAGAGTATGTGGCTTGCTTCCTTCTCATCGTAATCAGTTGTCACTCCATGCTTTACGATCTCAAGATGTCCTGCCACACTGGCTATCTCTATATCCACCCTGTACGGATCAAACTTCACGCCGCTCTGTCCCATGGCGCACACTATTCTGCCCCAGTTGGCATCAGCTCCGTACATGGCACACTTTACAAGATTGGAGGCCACTATCGCCTTTGCCAGATGTCTTGCAGTATCCTTATCCGGCATGCCCGACACATCCACCTGAAACATCTTGGTAGCACCCTCGCCGTCCGAGGCTATCGCCCTGACAAATGCGCGGTTGATATATCTTATTGCCTCGACAAATGCAGGAAAGTCGTCATCGGTCTCCAGCAGTTCCTCGTTACCCGCCATGCCATTTGCAAATATCATGACAGTGTCGTTGGTGGACATATCTCCGTCCACTGACACCATGTTGTATGTATCGACCACATCAGCCTTAAGCACCTTGCCCAGCAACTCTGAACTGATATTCAGGTCTGTCGTGATAAAGCTGAGTACGGTTCCCAGGTTAGGATTGATCATTCCTGATCCCTTACACATACCTCCGATGGTAACATGCTGCCCCTTGATCTCTAAAGTTACGGCTATCTCCTTCTTATAGATATCAGTCGTCTTGATCGCCTCCGCGGCATCCACTCCGGCATCTATAGAATATGAAAGCTCCGACACCAGCATATCTATACCGCTCTGTATGACATCCATCGGAAGTCTCATTCCTATGACTCCTGTAGAAGCCACCGCAACCGTGCTTGGATCTATGCCAAGGCTCTTACCTACATGAGCCGCCATGGCCTCCGCATCATGGATTCCCTGCTCTCCGGTACAGGTATTTGCCACACCGCTGTTTACCACCAGCGCCTGACACATTCCCACATTCTGGCAAAGCCGCCTGTCGTATATGACCGGAGCCGCCTGAACCATGTTCTGTGTAAATGCTCCTGCCACATGAGCCGGAACATCGCTCACCAAAAGTGCCATATCTTTTTTCAGTTTATTTCTTCTTATTCCAACGTGAAGTCCCGCTGCCCTAAAGCCCGCAGGGGCGGTCACGCCTCCCGGAATTATCTTCATCCTACCACCTTATTTCCAAGTGTCTATTTTGAGGCAAATGCTTCAAACCTGATGTTTATGGGAAAACAGGAGCCATGCGAAGGCCCTCAGCCTCGTCAAATCCAAACATGATGTTCATGTTCTGCACAGCCTGACCTGCTGCTCCCTTTACGAGATTGTCAAGTGCACCCATGGCTATGACTCTGTTTGTTCTCTCATCTATCTTGAAGTTGACATCCACATAGTTACTTCCCTCAACCCATCTTGTCTCAGGACATACATCCTTGTCGAGGACTCTGATAAATCTCTCATTTGCATAGTACTTATCGTATGCAGCTCTCACTGTATCGTAGTCGACCTTCTCCTTGAGGTTGGCATATGCTGTTACAAGTATTCCTCTGTTCATAGGAACAAGATGTGGAGTGAAATTAATGACTATCGGACTGCCATTCGCATATCCAAGCTGCTCCTCTATCTCAGGGGTATGTCTGTGTGTTGTAACACCATAAGCCTTGATGCTCTCGTTGACCTCACAGTAGAGATTTGCGATCTTCGCGCCTCTTCCTGCACCTGATGTTCCAGACTTAGCATCAACGATGATGGAGTTGGCATCAACCAGACCTTCCTTAACCAGTGGGTAGAGTGAAAGGATCGAACAAGTTGTATAACATCCAGGATTTGCAAGAAGTCTGCACTTCTTTATATCCTCCCTGTTTATCTCACAGAGACCATACACAGCCTCGTCAATAAACTGTGGGCTCTTGTGCTCTATCTTGTACCACTTCTCATAAGTAGCAACATCCTTTATTCTGAAATCTGCACTGAGGTCTATGATCTTGACCTTGGACAGTATCTCCTCATTTACCAGTGATCCGCACAGTCCCTGTGGTGTGGCGGTAAATATTACATCTACCTGTGAGGCAAGCTCCTCCATGTTGTCATCCATACACTTTGCATCCACGATCTGGAACATGTTGCCGTATACCTGATAATACTTCTGATCTATAAAGCTTCTTGATCCATACCATACGATCTCCGCTTCCTTATGTCCAAGAAGAATTCTTACTATCTCCTGTCCTGCATATCCTGTTGATCCGATAATTCCTACCTTAATCATAACTGCCTCCATAATTTATATGTACTTTTTCTATATCTGTATAAAGACATACTCTGTCTGATTGTATACCTGACAATGTATATCGTCAACATACACTATTTAATATGTAGAAATACACTCATTACCCTGAGCTTTTGTATCTCTGTTCCTCGTTTCCTCTGCGGAAACTTTTATAATTATACATTTGTAGCGTATAATATGCAATGGTTTTTTTGAATATTTGCATATTTGTCCAAAATATACGATTTATCAGCATTTTTGCCACCATTTTGCTCTGTATTTATGCATATTTTTCATGAATAATATACGGTGAACGAATGAATATTTTGAAAAATCACTTGCATAATATACATTTGCGTTGTATAGTTCATGTAGAAAATGTCATATAGAGAATCCCGCTTAGCCGGACAGAGCTCTTGTGATGTGCGTAGATGTATCTTTATTGCATCTACTCTATATTTATAAATAGGAGGATTTATTAAAATGGCTAAAGAAAAAGTTGTACTGGCTTATTCAGGCGGTCTTGATACCACTGCCATCATCCCATGGTTAAAGGAGACATACGGATACGATGTTATCTGTGCATGTATAGATGTAGGTCAGGAGAGTGAGCTTGAGGGACTTGACGAGAGAGCAAAGTATTCAGGAGCTGAGAAGCTTTACATCATAGATGTTGTAGACGAGCTCTGCGATGAGTACATCATGCCAACAGTTCAGGCTGACGCTGTATATGAGAACAAGTACCTTCTCGGTACTTCATTTGCAAGACCTATCATTGCCAAGAAGCTCGTTGAGGTTGCACGTAAGGAAGGCGCTGTTGCCATCTGCCACGGAGCTACAGGTAAGGGTAACGACCAGCTTCGTTTTGAGCTTTCTATCAAGGCTCTTGCACCGGACATCAAGGTTATCGCTACATGGAGACAGCCTGAGTGGACAATGCAGTCACGTGAGGATGAGATCGCATTCTGTAAGGCACACGGCATCGATCTTCCATTTGATGCAAAGCATTCTTACAGCCGTGACCGTAACATCTGGCACATCAGCCATGAGGGTCTTGAGCTTGAGAATCCTGCAAATGAGCCAAACTACGATGACCTTCTGGTTCTCTCAGTTACACCTGAGAAGGCACCAGATGAGCCTGAGTACATCGACCTTGACTTCGAGAAGGGCTACCCTGTAGCACTCAACGGCAAGAAGATGAAAACTTCTGATATCATCCGTGAGCTGAACAAGCTCGGCGGAAAGCACGGTATCGGTATCATCGATATCGTTGAGAACCGTGTTGTCGGCATGAAGTCACGTGGTGTATACGAGACACCTGGTGGAACTATCCTTACAGAGGCTCATAAGCAGCTTGAGGAGCTCACACTTGACCGTGATACTATGGAGTACAAGAAGCTTGTCGGAACAAAGTTCGCAGCACTTGTATATGAAGGAAAGTGGTTCTGCACTCTCCGCGAGAGCCTTTCAGCATTTGTTGCCAAGACTGAGGAGCGTGTAACTGGTCATGTAAAGATGAAGCTCTACAAGGGTAACATCATCAAGGCTGGTACTACATCAGATTATACTCTGTACTCAGAGAGCCTTGCTTCATTCACAACTGGCGATCTCTACGATCACAAGGATGCTTCAGGTTTCATCAACCTGTTCGGTCTTTCAATGAAGGTTCGTGCTATGATGGATCAGAAGCGTGAGGAGAAGGACAACGCTAACAATAAGTAATTTATAGATTCTTGACAAAAGAAGCGTGTTGAAATAGTATATAGAAAAGGAAACGGGGTTTTACCACATTTTACTGTTGTGGGGTGCTCGTTTCCTTTTTTATTGATCGAATATCATACAGATATTTCTTACCATTTTCTGCATTCTCACAAATTTCATAAAAATCCCCAACATACCCTTTTAAATACCGGGCAACTCTTAATGAATTTATGCACATCGTATATCTCGACGATATTTGAATGTATATCTATAAAAAAAGATCCGGAGCCGAAGCTCCAGATCTCCCTAAATACATATCATTTACAATATCGCTGCACCAACGTACATTATTTTAAATTACAGTCTATATATTCCATATATGACTTTTTCCCAACTTCTGATTCATTTTCCACATACCACTCTGCGCATTCTTTCAATCCATCTTCCAATGATATTGTCTCCGGGTATATTTTGTTCTGCTGCTGCACATCGAGATAATATTCATAGTTATAAAAACTGAAATAATTTCTCTGTTCTATATCCTCACTGACATTTACAAACGCAGGGATCTTATCAAAGCAGGCGTAACACATCGTCACCCAGTCTTTTATAGTGACCTGCTCCACATTTCCCACATTCATGATATGAGTCTCCGGCTTTTCCTCTATTACTCTCTCCATCAGGATACAGAGATCCTTCACATGGAAGAACTGCAGCTTCATGCCACCATCTCCGGGCAGATAAAATGGTCTGTCCGCCCTGGCGCAGTCAAATACAAAAGCCTCCCTGTATACATTGTTCATAGGTCCATAAATATATGGTGGTCTGAGTATGTAAGCATCACTCACTCTGTCAAGTAATGCATCCTCCGCAGCAATCTTATCCGTACCATATGACCCCCAGTATCTGTTGAGTGCCCGTTCTGAATCTTCACGGAATGGCTGATCTCCATACTCTGGATACACTGCACTTGAGCTGATCATGATATACTGACCAAATGAACCAAGGCTGTCACATAAGTCTGTGATATCTTCCGCATTATATGCGGTTATGTCCGCCACAACATCAAAATAGATGTCTTTGAGTTTGTCTCCCAGGTCATGCCTGTCCGCTTCCATAAGCTTCGCACCTGGAACCTGCGGTCTTGAATTTCTGTTGACCACATACACCTCATAGCCTTTGTCCACAAAATACTGCGCCGCATACCGGCTTACAAATACTGTACCACCCGTTATTAGTATTTTCTTCATGGAGATCCTCCTTTAAATTGGGATTTTTTATTTACTCACCAAGCTCCAGCACCACGCTCTCATTTCCAGCAAGTTTCACTGAACTGAGGTCTGACACACCTGTCTCACCAGAACTTGAATAAAGTACATTTGTAACTGTTATGTCTCCGCACTCAGCAAGTGATACCGTCTGATCGCCCTCTGCAAAGTTGTGCACTACCAACAGTTTCTGTCCATCCGCCTCACGGAAGTACGCTATCACACTGTCACTTGTGAGCGCTGCCGCTCTATATTTTCCTTTCATAAGGGCTGGATTGTCTTTTCTAAGCGCTATCAGTGTCTTGTAATATGAATACATTGAATCCGGATCTTCCATCTGCTGGTCAAGTCCCTTTGTCTCTGCATTCTGATCGTCCTTTTCCCATGACGTGTTGTATGTACTGTCACCTCCCCACAGGAAAGGCGTCCTTATCATCTCATCCGGCTTACTGCCGTACATTCCAAGCTCCTCGCCATAATATATATATGGATTGCCTGGAAGTGTCATATATACCGCCGCTATCTGTCTCGCCTTATCAAGGCTGTTCACTGACGATGCTATCCTGTCCTGATCGTGATTTGCTCCAAATATTCCATTCAGATAGTTGGCATCCACGCCGTCATATTTATTCTGTATATTCTCTATCGCCATGGAAAGAGAATCACCAAAGCCTGGCACCGCCATGCCTTTCTGTACGCAGTTCAGTATCTTCTGCTGAATTGCAAAATCAAACTTCGTGTCAAATGGCTGGACATAATTTTCCAGCACCTTGTCATCCTGCCATACCTCACCCACCAGGTATACATCAGGATTTATGCTCTCGCAGTAACCGGCAAATTCGTTCCACCAGGTGATGTTTGCCGCTTCAGAATCTTCCTGCTGCTTGAACTCATGCGCCCCATAGATATGAACTGCGGCGTCCATACGGAAGCCGTCAAGACCAAGCTCCAGAAAATGACCGGCGGCATCCTTCGCAGCCTGTCTAACATCCGGATTGTTATAGTTCAGATCCGGCATATCCGCGCCGAACACACCATAATAATAGAAGTCACCTTCCTGGTGCCACACCATATCTCCCCAGCTTGATTTGTCGAGGAGATGATTGCAGTCCTTCTTGTCAGTCTTGTACACCCACCTGTAATAATCTCTGTACTCGCTGTTCTCATCGGACTTTGCCGCCTGAAACCACGGATGATTGATACTAGTGTGATTGATGACCAGATCCATGATGACTTTCATGTCTCTGCTGTGTGCTTCGTCAAGCAATCTCTTAAGATCATCCTCGGTTCCATAATCGGGATTCACCGCCATGTAATCCGTCACGGAATATCCGTGGTAGGTATCGGATGCAGTGATCGGCATGAGCCATATCCCATCGATCCCGAGTTCCTTCAGATAGTCAAGTTTCTCCGTGACGCCATCCAGATCGCCTATACCATCACCGTCTGAATCGGCAAATGATCTGACAAATATCTCGTAATACACACCGCGATTACCCTCTTCGTCGGTCTTCTTACGAGGCTCTGCCGTAAATTCTGCCACATCGTATACATCACTGGAATATGTTCCCTCTGCATAAGGCTCATCATTATCCTTTTTAGACTCCTGTCCATTTTCTTCTTCGGCTTCGGCATCTGTCTGATCGTTTGTCTGACCATCCGCCAAAGTCTCTGCTTCTGACGACGCAGCACCGTCCGCTCCGTCATCTGTTTTGCCGCACCCTGTACCGAGTCCAAGTGTAAGGGCCAGCATAACCACTGCAAGTCTCTTCTGCAGTCTGAGTAAGTTGTTCTGTTTCAGCACTTTCTTTTTAAGCACTTTCTCGTTCCTCCTATACTCCCTCCAAAGAACATTATAACAGACCATGCCTCATAACTTCCAGTGTATTTTCTAAGCCATAGCCCTGCCGGCGGTCTTGTACCTGTCAACGATCACTCCAACAAGTATGAACAGAACGGCAAAGAGCACCTGAACTCCCATGCTCACAAATATTCCTGTCACCGAACTGCCAGGTGTGAAATTGTCGATGGCATCCGTTGCATTTGCGTACCAATATGCTGGAAGGAAATGTGCTATCGCCATCACAGTGTCACTTAAGAACTCTCTCGGCACAAATATCCCGCAGAGGAATGCCATTCCAAGTGATATGACATTTGCACACATGGAAAGAATCTGTTCACTCTGGGTAAGCTTGCTAACCAGAAATGCCAGCGAGAGTGCTACACAGGCATACACCAGCATATTGAGTATGAACATTCCGCCCCTTGCTGAGACTATATCATATTTTATAAGTATTCTGGAAAGTACTATAAACACTACAGACAATACGCATCCAGTAAACATCATCCCCAGGACAAGTTCCCTGTTCAGCCTGAAAAATTTGTATGATGAGCACTCTATTCTCGCTCTAAGCTTTTTCCTGTTATATACCTGCAAAACAGGGGCTACCCCAATTATCATAACGCAGATCATGACCCAGCCAAGATAGTTGTAAAAATTATATAACATGGAATGTCCTGAGGTCTTTCCGTCTGCCATATCAACTTCCGCCTTCTGCTCAAGCGCCTCCCTCGCTCTCATATCGGCACTGTTCACATCCTCACCAGCTTTCTTGTACAGAGATACCATATTCATATAACTGTCAAGCCTTGCCTCAAACAGCATGGACGCCTGACTTCCCGGGATGGTCGTTATCTCAAGCAGACCATCCGCAGTATCATTTGCCCATGCATCGCCAAAGCCATCTGGTATCCTGATCACACAATCCACCGCCCTGTTGTAGAGAGCATCCTGGATACCTCGTTCGTCCATATCAACGCCATCTACAAGCTGCTGCGTATCACTCAGGTAAGCCATCAATTTTTTGCTCATCTCACTGCCATCCTCATCGCTAACCGCATATTTGATCGTTTTATCATTATAATAGTTCTGTGGATCTGTGTTCCCCACATTGATGAACACAATCATGACCCCACACAGGATTCCCACATACATGATCATCTGCCCAATATATTTTCTCAAAACCTTGAAAAAAGATTTAAACACTTGCATATCTGTTCCTCCTTACCATGAGAATTCCAACTGCTATGAGCACCACAGCCTCAATAGTCATTATGACGATATTCTCAGTGAAAACCTGGTGGTCACTGTAAACATTCAGCGCATAGAATGAATCCGATATCAGAGCCGCGGGATTGAGTTTATTTATAATCGGCACGTGCTGCTGTATCTCATACTTTATCCCATTTATACACAGATCAGAAAGGATGGACATCACCATGGATATTCCGATCACAATCCCTATCTTGGTCCCCTCAGCAAGCTTTGATATAGCCCCAACTATGACTCCAATCGCCAGACCGATAAAGCAGCCCACAAACAGAGTAAGCAGGATCTCCCATACTCTGTCACCAAAATCCACTCCTATGCAGGACATGTATATAAAGCTTATGACCTCGACCACAAAGTGTATAAGCAGCAGCGCAGCAAATTCTGCCAAAACAAATGTCATTTTTCTCTGTGGGGACACATTTTTTCTCTTTCCCGTAGCGCTCACATTTGCCTGAAGATTGCTCATCATCTCTATAGATGAAAGCGATGCAAAAAGACAGCTCATGGCAAATATGGCATAGAAATAATTGTTATACACATTCTGGCTGCCCTCAGTGCTGGCCTTCTCTGTATAATATGATCTCTGTTCTGAGAGTTTTTCCACAAGGTCCGACATATCATCCACGCCGGAAGTCCCAGACATATACTGTTGGAGTCCAATGCCATCAGAAGCCATCCCCCCCTTAGGTTCGGTGCCCTCCTTATATATATCCTTAAGTGCATGCTCGTACTGCTTGTACTCAGAAAGCACTGTCTCAAGTATGCTCGCATTGACAGAGCTCTCCGCAACCGTGAGCCTCACATCATCCGTATATATGATGCCCTCGACCTCTTCATCAGCCAGTAACTTTTCCGCATCGCTTTCGCTCATCCTCGCAACCGACAGAAGGGCGTCATCGCCATCCGACAGCGCATCCAGCATATAATTAAGTCCATTTGCCGATTCATCCTCAGTGACCACCGCCACCTTGATATTCCTGAACATCTCATCCTGTTCATATATGTTGCCAAATGCCATGTACATGAATGTTGCAAGAAGCAGCGGGAATACCAGTGTCCAGAAGATCGACACCCTGCCTCGGACCATGATCTTTATGGTGTATAAAAAGTCCCGTATAAACATAATTCTCTCCTTTAATCCTGATTCATCTCAATTTTCCATATACAATACGATTTCAACGATCTCATATCTCTGCCCTGAATTTCGTTTAGTCTCTGAGCTCCTTGCCTGTGATCTCCAGAAATACATCGTTGAGCGTCGGGAGTTCCGTAACAACCCTGCCAAATGATATATCGTGCTCCTTGAAGAATTCCATGAGTCTCACCAGATTGTGTCTTCCACCAGAATATCTCAGCGTCAACATACCATCGCTATATTCCTCCTCATACATATGCGGCTGTCTGCGAAGCTCCGATATCTGTTTGCCTGTAAGTCCAAGCACCTCAACCTTGATGGTCTCAGTGTTCTTGATCATCTTCTTAAGTTCTTCCTTTGTTCCTACAGCTACAGACTTTCCTTTGTCCATGATGACTATCCTGTCACAGAGCTGCTCGACCTCCTCCATATAATGGGATGTGTATACGATGGTGGCACCTTCCTCATTCAGACGCTTGATCCCCTCAAGTATTCTGTTACGGCTCTGCGGATCGACCGCCACTGTCGGTTCATCGAAGAATATAAGTTTTGGCTTATGCGCTATTCCGCAGGCAATATTCAGTCTTCGCAGCAGTCCACCCGAGAGCTTCTTTGGAAGGAATTTCCTGTAATCCGCAATATCCACGAAATCCATTGTCTCCTCAACACATTTGCGTCTCTTCTCTTTGTCCTTTATATAAAGGCCGCAGAAGTAATCAATATTCTCATATACAGTCAGTTCATCGAACACCGCCACATCCTGCATTACAACTCCTATCTCTCTCTTGATATCGTAGCTGTCGGGCTTCATCTCTTTGCCAAATACCTTTATATCGCCCTTGTCAAATGTGAGCAGGGACAGTATACAATTTATAGTTGTCGTTTTGCCGGAGCCGTTTGGTCCAAGGAGTCCAAGTATCTCCCCCGCCTTCACCGTCAAACTGAAATGATCCAGCGCCAGTAGATCTTTATATCGCTTTACCAGATTGGTAACCTCTATTGCATTTTCTGAATTACTCATATATATCCTCCTGTTTTGATATCCTGTTTTTTGACCCTCATTATCTTATAAGTGTCGTTCATAACATGATAGTCTGCACGCATCAGCATGATACATTCTTTATTACATGCTCTTATTATATACACCCTTGATCTGTTTTCACAGTGAACAACGTCATCTTCACAATGTGACATTTGTCATATTTCTTTTTCCCTCATATTTATTTATAATAATTATTACACTAGGCTGCACACACTGCCTGGCACGGCTATTCAGACAGCACGATATATACTACAGCATTTTCTACATTATGGAGAATAATTATGAAACATCTCATCAACAAAGGACTCCTGCTGGTCTCAGCATTTGTCATGATATATGCGCATAATACTGCCACGGACACCCGGATCATCATCACACTGCTCCTGTCGCTCATTGCTGGTGCGGTCTATCCGGCACTTGCCGGGATCTCCGCAGTGGACAGAGCCACCACGAAGGGCGCCGAGAACCACAGCAGAATATATCCATACATATGCGAGGCACTGGTATGCGCGTATCTTGTATCCGCATTCTGGCTGCACCCAGTCTATATGTTCGTGCCCATAGTCAGCTACGACATGTACAGATACAGACAACGGCTGTCACCAGTCATACTTGTCTTGTTATCCATATACATGTGCGTCAACTATCCTCTGATGTCAGTTCTCCCGCAGATATGCCTCATCGCATTCTCATTTGCTATGAGCGTGTACTGCTGCCGGATAAATCTACTGAGGGCGGAGCTTCATGCCATGAGGGACAATACTGCAGAACACGACATGCTGGTTGCACAGAATACACGCCAGTTGCTGGAAAATCAGGACAACATGGTGCTCACCGCCACCCTGTCAGAGCGAAACAGGATTGCCCGGGAGATTCATGACAATGTCGGTCATATGCTCACCAGATCCATACTTCAGACCGGTGCCATCAAAGTTATCAACAAAGACGAGCGTCTTGAGAAGCCCCTGGCACAGCTGCAATCTACGCTGGATACCGCCATGGACAGCATGAGAAAAAGTGTTCATGATTTGTAACAATTGACAATGCCGCCAACGTAGACTATATCTTCTCCATGCTGATGGGTGTCAGATAAGCTTCCAAGAGAGATCAAATACTCATTCATCAACATAGTAAAGGAAGCCATTAACAATACGCTGAAGCACAGCAACGGCGACCATATGGATATCCGCGTGCGGGAACACCCGGCATTTTATCAACTGTATATAACAGACAATGGACAGAACATCCGCTCCGGTCTATCCCCGGCACAAGGAAGCGCTTCTGGCGGGATGGGCTTAAATGGTATCCTGGAAAGAGTAAACAAACTTGGAGGCACAATGAAGATATCAACCGACGACGGATTTTCCATATTGATCAATATCATGAAAAGAGATTTTACAGACTGAATTCCAAACAGATATGCAAAATATCCTGATTATAAATAGGAGGAAACCGACAAATGAATGTAGTTATAATAGATGACGACCAACTGGTGGCACTGTCACTTCAGACCATACTCGAAGCCTGCGACGACATACAGGTATCCGCCACAGGAGGCAGTGGAGCTGATGCGATCAGACTGTACGAAGAATATCAACCGGATGTTCTACTCATGGACATCCGCATGGAGAACATAAATGGCCTTGAGGCTTCTGAGAATATCATGGTCTCTCACCCGGATGCCCGCATTCTTCTCCTGACAACATTTTCAGATGACGAATATATAATCAAAGCACTGAGTATCGGGGCAAAGGGATATATACTGAAGCAGAATTTTGAGAGCATCGCACCGGCAGTAAAAGCAGTATACAATGGACAGACTGTATTCGGGGATGAGATAGTTGGAAAGCTCCCTGATCTTATTGGACATAACAATCTTCCCATATACAAACGAATTCTCCTGCCTCCAATATCCTCATTTGTTATTTCATACCGAAATAAACTTAAAGATTCAGAATATCCCTTATTCAAATGCATATTTTCCTGATCCACAATTAACGGATTCAATACCCTTTCTACCTGTTCATCTTGATGTATAATAGATGTTATAAATGTTTCATCATCTATTAGTTTTATCTGTACATCTTTAATTCCTTCAATTAATACTTTATCCAGCCAGTCTAATACTGTTTCTTCCTTCTCCGGCGATTGATTTGCATAGTTTTCAATGTCCTGCACTAACTGCGGACGATCTACCGTAGTCTTAAGATCCTCATTCTTTTTTTCTTTAGCAAATCTTCTTAAAGCAGGAATTGTAATATAATTTTCAGTTTCATTTGCAAATGTATATGGAATAGAAAACATGTTTATGCTCCTTTCGACTTTTTTTCATTATATCATACTTGCCATATACATTAATACCCTGTAAGTTAAAAAATCAATATACCCCTGTCATCATATACACTTCCGTCACTGCTTTCATTTCTGATTGCCCTATCAAGTGCCATAACTGTTGCAACAGCACCATCTATCTTCTCTGTAGATTTTTTCTTGTCCATCTTGATATTTCCAGCAGGATCCTGCCGAACGAATACATTATCCATCATCCATCTTAAAACTTTGTGACCGCCGTGTGCGATACGTTCTTCCAATGTCAGCTTCATCAGTTCCTTGGTAGGCGGACTCATATCCTTATACCCCTGCCCAAACGGTACAACAGTAAATCCCATTCCTTCAAGATTCTGCACCATCTGCACAGCTCCCCACCTGTCAAATGCAATCTCCTTTATATGGAACTTCGTGCCAAGCTCATCAATGAACTGCTCGATAAATCCATAATGGATGACATTTCCTTCCGTGGTCTTTAAACACCCTTCGGCTGCCCATACATCATACGGGACATGATCCCTCCGGACACGCATCCTCATGTTGTCCTCTGGTATCCAGAAATACGGAAGGATTACATATTTCTCCGTATTATTCCTTGGAGGGAACACAAGCACGAATGCCGTGATATCCGTAGAACTTGAAAGGTCGAGTCCGCCATAGCATTCCCTTCCGAGAAGCTCCTCTTCATTCACGGCAAAGGAACATGCATCCCACTTATCCATCTGCATCCACCTGGTGCTCTGTTTCACCCACTGGTTCAGACGGAGCTGCCGGAACACATTCTCCTCTGCTGCATTTTCTTTTGCACTGATATATGCATTCTGCACTTTCTCAATATCGATCGTGTATCCAAGGGAAGGATTGGCTTTGTACCATACTTCCTCGCTCGACCAGTCATCCTCATCTGATGCCCCGTAAATAACCGGGTAGAAGGTCGGGTCGATTTTTCTTCCCTCTATGATATCCAGTGCCTTCTGGTGCTGTTCAAAACACACGGAATTTCTATCCGTTCCTGCCGTTGTGATCAAGAAGAACAAGGGCTGTGTTCTAGCATCGCCGGAACCTTTGGTCATGACATCGAACAGCTCCCTGTTCGGCTGTGCATGCAGCTCATCAAATATAACCGCATGCACATTCAGGCCGTGCTTTGTGTATGCCTCTGCCGACAGCACCTGATAGAAGCTGTTGGTCGGTTTATATACAAGCCTTTTCACTGACATGACTGGCTTGATCCTTTTCTTCAGTGCCGGACACTGGTCTACCATATCCACAGCAACATCAAATACGATGGAAGCCTGCTGCCTGTCGGAAGCACAGCCGTAAACTTCTGCTCCCCACTCACCGTCACCGCATGTCATATAAAGTGCAATGGCTGCTGCCAGTTCCGACTTCCCGTTCTTCTTTGGTATCTCGCAGTAACAGGTGTTGTACTGCCTGTACCCGTTTTCCTTTACCGTACCATATATGGTACGGATAATCTCATCCTGCCAAGGGAGAAGCTCAAACGGAACTCCTCTCCACCTTCCCTTGGTGTGTTTAAGACAGTTTATAAAATTGACCGCATGGTCTGCTTTTGCCTTGTCATACATTATTTTGCACCGCCTTTCACAAGCAGAAGCTCCATTTCATCGTTCTGCTTATCTTCCCCGCTGTCCGTAACGATGCGGCTTCTCGCAGAAGGTGTAAGTCCGAACTGCTCACAGAATTTATTCATGATCTTCAGATAGGTCTGTGCTATTGATACCTGCGGTACCTGCTGCCAATATCCACTCGGAGTCTTAACGATAGTTCCATGCTGTGTAATAAACTCCTCTGCCTCTTTCCATCTCGCATATGCCTGACAGTATCCTGCGAATGCTGCCATATCTATTTCAGTCAGGATACCGAGATGCTCCAACTGTTTTGCCATCCTCTTCCATTCCTTTTTTGCCTCATCCTCAAGCCATGCCGGACAGCGCGGGGCCTTTTTCTCAGGCTTTGGTTCGCCCGTGTTAAGGCTTCTCTTGCCCGGATTTCCCTCAAGCACCTTTACTG
>OGZH01001267.1_pt1 | contig 16040 bp, 9 predicted proteins | sample 1576741 | NCBI WGS metagenome assembly OGZH01 (sample SAMEA3541560, study PRJEB24748) | human gut metagenome | biome: human gut; feature: human-associated habitat; material: faeces | place: China | collected 2012 | reverse complement strand
AGTCAAACAACGAAAGATGGGCTTGGGACTGCTACAGAAGATTTATCCAGATGTACTCCGACGTAGTTATGGAAGTCGGCAAGAAGTACTTCGAAGAGCTTATCGACAAGATGAAGGCTGAAAAGGGCGTTACACAGGACGTTGAGCTTGATGCTAACGACTTAAAGGAACTTGCAGGTCAGTTCAAGGCTGAATACAAGGCTAAGATCGGTGAAGATTTCCCCTCTGATCCTAAGGAACAGCTGATGGGCGCTATCAAGGCAGTATTCCGTTCATGGGACAACCCCAGAGCTAACGTATACAGACGTGACAACGATATTCCTTACTCATGGGGTACAGCCGTAAACGTACAGTCTATGGCATTCGGTAACATGGGTGACGACTGCGGTACAGGTGTTGCATTTACAAGAGATCCTGCTACAGGTGAAAAGCACTTAATGGGTGAATTCTTAAAGAATGCTCAGGGTGAAGACGTAGTTGCAGGTGTTAGAACACCAATGCCTATCGCTCAGATGGAACAGGAATTCCCAGAAGCATTCGAAGAATTTGTAAAGGTTTGTGAAACACTTGAAAACCATTACAGAGATATGCAGGATATGGAATTTACTGTTGAAAACAGAAAGCTTTACATGTTACAGACAAGAAATGGTAAGAGAACAGCTCAGGCTGCTTTAAAGATCGCTTGTGACCTTGTTGATGAAGGCATGAGAACAGAAGAAGAAGCTGTAGCTATGATCGATCCAAGAAACTTAGATACATTATTACATCCACAGTTTGATGCAGCAGCTCTTAAGGCAGCTACACCAGTTGCTAAGGCACTTGGAGCATCTCCAGGAGCAGCTTGTGGTAAAATCGTATTCACAGCTGAAGACGCTGAAACTTGGAATGCAAGAGGAGAAAAGGTTGTACTTGTACGTCTTGAAACATCTCCAGAAGATATCACAGGTATGAAGTCAGCACAGGGTATCTTAACAGTTCGTGGTGGTATGACATCACATGCTGCTGTAGTTGCTCGTGGTATGGGTACTTGTTGTGTATCAGGTTGTGGCGATATCATTATGGATGAAGAGAACAAGAAGTTCACACTTGCAGGCAAAGAGTTCCATGAGGGAGATTTCATCTCAATCGATGGTACAACAGGTAACATTTACGATGGAGTTATTAAGACAGTTGATGCTTCAATCGCAGGTACATTCGGTCGTGTTATGGCATGGGCTGATAAGTACAGAACACTTAAGGTTAGAACAAATGCTGATACACCAGCAGATGCTAAGAAGGCTCGTGAGCTTGGTGCAGAAGGTATCGGTCTTTGCCGTACAGAGCATATGTTCTTTGATCCAGAAAGAATCGCAGCATTCCGTGAGATGATCTGCTCAGATACAGTAGAAGAAAGAGAAGAAGCTCTTAATAAGATCCTTCCATATCAGCAGGGAGATTTCAAGGCTCTTTACGAAGCACTTGAAGGTAACCCGGTTACTATCAGATTCCTGGATCCACCTCTTCATGAGTTCGTTCCTACAGAGGAAGCAGATATTGAGAAGCTTGCAAAGGCTAAGAATAAGTCAGTAGAAGAGATCAAGGCACTCTGCAACTCACTTCATGAGTTCAACCCTATGATGGGTCACAGAGGATGTCGTCTTGCTGTAACATATCCAGAAATCGCTAAGATGCAGACAAAGGCTGTTATCCGTGCAGCTATCGAAGTTCAGAAAGAGCATCCAGATTGGAATGTTGAGCCAGAAATCATGATCCCACTTGTATGTGAAGTTAAAGAGCTTAAGTATGTTAAGAAGACAGTTGTTGAGACTGCTGATGCAGAGATCGCTGCTGCAGGCGTAGATCTGAAGTACGAAGTTGGTACAATGATCGAGATCCCTAGAGCAGCTCTTACAGCTGATGAGATTGCTAAGGAAGCTGACTTCTTCTGTTTCGGTACTAACGACCTTACACAGATGACATTTGGTTTCTCAAGAGATGATGCCGGTAAGTTCTTAAATGCTTACTATGATGCTAAGATCTTCGAGAATGATCCATTTGCTAAGCTTGATCAGACAGGTGTTGGTAAGCTCATGGATATGGCAGTTAAGCTTGGTAAGCCAGTTAATCCAAAGCTTCACATCGGTATCTGTGGTGAGCACGGTGGAGATCCTTCATCTGTTGAATTTTGCCACAAGATCGGTCTTGATTATGTATCATGTTCACCATTCCGTGTACCTATCGCTAGACTTGCTGCTGCTCAGGCTGCAATCGCTAACAAATAATAGACTGCACGAAAACGTGAATTATAATAGTCAATAATAAAAAGTCTCTGTTACTGTTATATTGCAGTAACAGGGGCTTTTTGTTAATAATGAAAATTATATGTTTGCACATAATTGTGAACAATACAAAGAATCCCATTTGGTGTATGCCGGGCGGGATTTTTGTGTTATAGTGGTAGTTGTGAGATTGAAGAATAGAAAAGATGAAAGTAAGAAAGAGAAAACAGATGAAGACAGATAATAGTGCGAAAAAAGTGAACAGTGTAAAGAAAGAACGTAGGGAAAAGAAAGAGAAACTGACGATTGAAAAGAGAATATTACAACTATCATTTCTTGGAAGTGTATTGTTTATAGTAGCGGAAGGTGTGATGGCATGGTTTACCCATTCCCATTCTTTGTGGACTGATTGTTTGTTTGATGCAGCGGATTTAGTGATGATCGGACCGTTTCTGGTGCTTGTGCCCCTGCTTTATAAACCGGTGACAGAGAAGCATCCATATGGATATGCACAGGTAGAATCGTTGTTTTTACTGGTAAAGTACAGTGTATTATTAGCACTTACCTGCAATCTAATGGTTGAAAATATAAAGCTGTTATTACATGGTGGACATGAAGTTGATGCCGGCAGTATTGCTATATTTGAATTGCTTGTATGTCTTGGCTGTGCAGGCATGTATCTGTTGCTTGGTCATTACAGTAAAAAGTATGAGTCTACGACGATCAAAGCTGAGCTTTATATGTGGAAGCTTGATGTTATAAGCAGTATGGGAGTAGCCGTAGCATTTGCAGTTCAGATGATATTGTTTACAACGAGATTTCGGTTTCTGACGCCATATATTGATCCTGCAGTAGCTGTAATTATGGCACTGCTCCTTATAAAAGAACCGGTAAAGGAGATTTTCCAGAGCATTAAAAATCTGATTTTATTTGCACCGGAGGAAGATGTCTTAAATCAGATACGTGGAATCGTGGATAAACATATGAATGATTATCCCTATGAGGTTACATTCTTAGATGTTATCCAGACCGGACGGAAGCTATGGGTTGAAGTATATATTGGAAATAAAACAGACGTTATACATATCAGCATTCTGCATCGTGTCCGGGATGAGATTAAGCAGGAATTGAAATACAAATACGATCAGGTATATATAGAGATTATACCGGATTAGGATAATACGAAAGGCTTAAAGTTATTATATAAGACAGAGGTGATCGATATGAAGAAATGGAAGGCTGCCGGACTGATCACAGTAGCCGGGGCATGTGTTATTGCAATCGTCTGGGGATTGCATGGTCGGACAAAGAATAATGCAAAATTGTTGCAGTTAGATGAGCAGGTATCGGATGATTCTGTTATATATGTAGCATTGGGAGATTCGATTACATATGGATATTCATTAGAACACGCAGAGAATGAACGATTTTCTGCAAGAATTGCTGCTTATATGAAACAACAGGGGATGCAGGTTGTCGAATGTAATCAAGGTGTAAATGGTCAGCTCAGTGGCGACATGTGGCAAAATATCAAGAAAGGCAAGGTAGATCTGTTAGACCATGCTGATTATGTGACATTTTGCATTGGTACGAATGATGCACTTCTTCCGTTTGAATTCTTTGTTATGCAGTATGAAGATTATTTTTATGGATATTCCGGTGCAGGAGATGATTCTCCGCTTTGGGGAAAAATTAATAAAAAGACATTTGTCCGGGACTTTGAGGAGGCAGACCGGTCTGCGGAAGATAATCTGAATCGGTTTTATAATAATCTTTCAGATAGTATAGATCTGATCCGTAAGGCTTCGCCGGATTGCCGGATTGCAATCATGACATTATATAATCCATATCGTAATATGGATTATGAAATATCGGCAGGAGGGATAACGGTCAATATCGGCCAGTATGCAGAAGAAAAGATCAGTCAGGCAAATACGATCATTCGTACAGTATGTAAAGAAAAGAATATTGTACTGGCAGATTGCTATGAAGCATTTGTTTCCTCAAATGATATTGTGCTTAATAATCAGAATGCAGAAAATTATATAGATCCAGATGATCATCCGACTGCAGTGGGACAGCAGTTAATCGCAGATGTGTTTATAGAAGCATTGTTTACAAAGTAAGATGTAATCAGACACAGTATTTACTTACAAAGTAAGAAGTGATCAGAAGACAGCATTTATTTACCAAGTAAAATGGAAATAGAATAGCATTCATTCATAATAGAACAGCAGTTTAATGAATAAAAAATAGAATAGTTGGAGCACATAATAAGACATTTTCGTATGATGTTACAGTTTAAGATATGTCCGAAATTTGGGATATATTTTTATAAGGATATCATATGAAAATGTCTTTTTTTGAAGCAAGAGGGGTATAATTTATGATTTGATCCGACAATATTTGCATAACATTATGCGTTTTAAATTGTATCTGCTTCTAACAAACTAACGCAAATTGTCAGAATAAATACACATATTGTGTTTGTAAGATGAATATATTTATAAAATGCATCTATTTTTCTTTCTTTTTGGCAAATATTTCGATATAATTATTATGTAACTGGAGGTTTGGATGCAGAGACAGCATTCAGAAACAAGAATAACGTTTATGTAAGAAAGGGATGATGAGAACATGAACAGAAAATGGGGAAAGAAATGGATGGCAGCAATGCTTTCGATTTCGATGGTGATCGGTATGTTTCCTGGGGTTGGAAATCCGGTCAGAGTTCTTGCGGATGAGCCGCCGGGGCAGGCGGTCACGCAGGCAGATACCTCAAATGCAGATAACAGCGGAAAGGATAAATATGGATTTAATCTGACGACACCAAGTTCATTTAATGCAAATGACGGTGAAAATCCATACGGTTCCGGCTATTCTGCATTTAATGAAAAGATGGAAGCATTTTTATGGTATCGATCCAGTGGAAAGAACCGAAATGCTGAGACGTATAACTATACGAAAAGCTCGGATATCAAGGGCTATTATGTTGGACCGGATTCGAAACGGAACAACAATGGATTTATGCAGAGCCGTACAGCATCCGGCGCAGCTGATGTCAAGTATGTAAATGTAGACGGTTATGATCCGTATGGAACCGGCCGTGATAATATGGTTGCACTTGTTGGCGCATCACTGGGAAAAGATCCGCAGCTTGTTGTAGCAAGATACAGTGCATCCGGTAAAGGTCAGGAATTAAGAAAGACCTTCAGCCTTGGATCGGGTGATGATAATGACTGGCTTCGGGATAATCAGTTGGAAAAATACAGTGCCTATAAGAATTATTTTACATTAAAGGCAGGAGATTTTGATGGTGATGGAGATGAAGATATCGCAGTCTATGTTCCAAAACGTGGAGATCCGTATATTATGATCCTGGACGGAATCACCTTATCGCCGATCAGTGATAATATTCCGGTTCGTAGTTTTATGGGAAATACCGGAGCGGATATGGCAGGTAAATTTACCAATAATGGTAAGACAGCAAGAGCAACGATCAACATGTCGATAGAAACTTCGGATATCAATCGGGATGGTAAAGATGAGATCCTTCTGGTTGGTTCCTATTCGAATATCCACGATGACAGTGATGGAAAGAAGCTGCAGCAGAGAAGCTCTGTATTTGCCTGTTATAAGGTAGAGAACAAGAAACCACAGCAGATGAATAAGTATGTAATGGATAAGGATACATGCAGTGTATATATGCGTTACGCATCTGTAGCAGCGGGTGATATTGATTTTGATGGCTTCCCGGAAGTTGTAGTTGCCGGTGTATACAGTGATAATGATGGCCCGGATGGAGATAAATCCGGTTCAAATAAAAAGTATATGCTGGTAACATTGAAATACGATCCAAATGAAGAGGTGGAGACATTAATTCCATCCGGCGGAAACGTAATGGATATGTGTAATTTTGTAAATGCAGGCTTTGATAAAGATGATAATGTGCATCCGCTTCCTGCATTGACCTGTGCGGCAGTAAACGGAAGAAATGATGCGGAGCAGGTTTTCTTAGATGGTGTTTTCTGGAAGTTTGAAAATGAATCATGGAAAAAGGACTATACAGCCAAGGTATGTCAGAGCAGTGATAAAGGAATCGGCGGTTATATCATATCCGATACCTGGGTAGATGGCTGTGTGGCAGGAAACTTTGATGAAAATGATCTGGGAATTGAACAGGTCTTATATACGACCGGATATAAGCAACAGAGCTTTAACCGGTACTTTTACCGGGTGAACATGTCCGGTAAGGAACAGAACAAGGATTCATCGACCGGTATCTGTACACCGGGCAGTTATTTTGATTCGACTTCAAACGAGCTGGTGCGGCATGTCGGCATGAGTGATTTCCCATGTCTGGCGATCGCAGCAGTTGATGCGGATAAAGATACGGATGTATTTACCTTTAAGAGCAAGAAATATACATACAGTAATGTAGATATTCTGGCTGTATTACAGGCTGCTCCATATTTTGGCGAGCTTCAGGATAATTATTATAATGGAAATATCGGAGAAACCTTATACGGTAAAGTATCTGGAAAAGGAACGGTAACCAGTAAAACGAAGATGGCATCCATTGGAGCATATGCATCATTTTCCATCGGTTCTTCAGCATTGCAGTTCCATACGGAGGCGTCCTATACCCATGACTGGGAGTGGTCATACGAGGATGAGCTTTCCCATGAGTATTCGATCAGTTTTGAAAATGATGGTACGAAGAATCAGGTAGTGCTTTATCGAACACCGGTTATTTTGTATGAATACGTCATCACGCCGGCCGACGGAAGTGCGTCGTATACCATGGAGGTCGGAGTGCAGCAGCAGCCGGTCTATTCGACCATGGATGTAGATTCCTTTAATCGGTTTGCAGCAAGCGATGAAACTCTGCAGAATAAGGTGATCACGAAGGATATTCTGTCCAGTACGCCGGGATGTCCGGATACCTATGCGACCAGTTCACTTGGAATGAAGGGGTTTGTTGGCTATCCGAACTGGGTAGAGATCAATAATAAGGTCAATGACCAGACAACGGTAGCGATGAATATCACGGATAGTACACAGAGCAGTAAGACAATGACCCAGACGAACAGCTTCGAACTGACACTTGGTGTAGAAGGTGAGATAGATGCCAAAGTGGTGAAGATGAATTATGGCGGTGGTGTCAAGCTTGGCGGTGGCTGGGGCTCCGGTAAGACAACATTTGATTATTCATCAGTATCGAAGGAAGGCGTGGTAGCTTACCCGCCGGCGACGGATTCCCAGTACAGCTTCAGTACAAAATTTGGTATCTGGCAGGCAAAACTTGGCGACAGCAATGTTCCAATCCTTGGCTTTGTTGTAAAAAATGTCGAACAGCCGCCATCTCCACCGGAAGATATCAGTGTGGATACCGTGACTGCAGATTCCGTAACGCTTGCATGGGAAAGTGGTTATAAGAAGGCAGAGAAATATGAGATCTATCAGGTATTTAATGATGGTATCACAACCAATAAATACAGTCTGTTAGATACGATCAGCGGTGACAGTGCTTCTTACACCTATGATGGATTGAAACCATCGACGGAATATGAATTTGCACTTCGTTCAGTTGGAACAAACAGCGGAGGTGAGACTGTATACTCCGAATACACACCGGAGGTATCCGTTCATACACTGGCTGACAGTGAGAAACCGGATATCTTAAGCATGACAAGTGTACAGAGAGTTGTTGTCGGCGGTAATGCAAGCTTTGTGATCGATGCACTTCCATCTGCAAATGCAAAAGGCGGTCTGTCCTATGCATGGCAGGTTCGAAAAGCAGGTTCGGTCAATTGGGTAAACCTGACGGACAAAGAAGCTTCCGGTATAAATGGAAGTACATTGAAGTTAAATGGTATCACAGAGGATATGGATGGCAATTCTTATCGATGCGTTCTTTCTGAGCTGATAAAGGGTGTGCGGTTATACGCATATGGAGCACCCGGCATCCTGCATGTCGGAAGGGCTGACAGTATGGTGACAGCAACGATCAGCAATACACAGTCCGATAGTGCAAATAAGGGAACTAATACAGCATTTGGACAGTACACACAGACACGGACGGTTACGAATGAACGTACGGTATCGAAGACTGTAGCGGTTACAATCGGAACACAGAAGGAGACATTTGTCCAGTATAAGAATGGTGCAGTGGTATCCGCTGTATATCCGGATGCAGTAATACCGGAATTTATCTATTTTGACAGCCAGACAAATGAATGGTATGTACTGGAAGGATATAATGAGACAGCAGGAACAGCAACTGTAAAGGTGAAATTAAATGAAGTAATACCAAATGTATTCCAGAGTGGAACAACCGGTGATGCAGCCGCTCTCTGGAATGGAGTTGATGCAGATACAATAAAGCCTGTGACAGAACAGGTGACAGAGACTGCAGCGGGCAAGACTTATTATGCATATACAGCAGTAACAGCCGATGGTGAGATATTGTTGTACAGCACAGATGCTATGTCAGAAGCAGTTACACAGTGGTATCAGTTGGAACAGGGTACAGATGGAGCAATTACAGCAAAAGCGTATGCCGGTACTGTTCAGTCCTATGTGCCTGCTTATGCCGGATATAAAGAAGAATCTGCTGGCACTACAAATCAGCAGTATATCGAGGTTGATGGAACAACCTGGTATCTGTACTGGCCGGAGGCATACGAAGGAAATAATGCTTATATCATGTATTCAAAATCCGCCGAAGCAGATCGGACTGCGGATGAGACCTATTATTACAAGACTGAGCAGACGGTAACAGATGAGAACCAGCAGGAGCAGATCATTACAACATTTAATGAATTAAAGATCGCTACGGATGATGCCTTTTCTCTTATGGGAAGTGGAGCATCTAAGCAGTATGGTGTTACCCCTGGTGAGGTTGTTACCGTAAATGAGACATATGATACACAGGTTGAAGATATCATAAAGGGAGATCAGACAACGGTTCAGATCCATGTTGCAGAGGCAGTTACATCTTCTGTCAATATCGATAAAACAGGAATTGTAAATGTAAACTTCTTCAATAACCGGACCGGTTCTATTCGTGATATATCAACCGATGTAGATAAGAATGGTAATGCTTCTGTTGTATGGAATCCGGAAGAAGCCGGAGATTATACGGTGACTGTATCTTATGGCGGAAATACATCATTATATCCTACTGATACACAGACTGTTTATTATGTAGTAGATCGTACGGATAATACGGTATACGTTCTTTCCGGAAACAATGCGGAATATGGCAATACCATTAAGTTAGAAGTCAGACAGGGAAAACGGGAAAACGATACATCCGGCAATATAACGACAGAACCGCTTGCAGCAGATGCTTCTGTATCTTATCAGGTATCCTATGTGGATGGAGATGATAAGGTTGTAACGGAAAATATAGCCAGCAATACATTTACTCCAAAATGGCCGGGACAGCATACATTTGTTGCGACGATAACCAGACAGAACGGTACCAGTCAGGCCAAATCATATGCGATGAAGATGCTTACCGTAAGCAAACGGCCGATCGTTATTACTGCTCCATCAAAGGATGGTATATCAGAGGATGACACGGCAGATAAAGTATTAAGCCTGTCAGATGTTGTTGTAAAATATTCGGGTGATGACACAGAATCCGGTATCCTGGATTCAGATGCAGCTAAATATAAACTGTCGGATTTGATGACAATAGAGGCTGAGCCGAAGTTAGATGAAAATTCGACAGCAGGTGTTTACCAGACCGGAATCGCATGGCTTACAGTTGGAACCGAAGAAGACAGTGAGTATATAGATTTGGTAAAAGAATTCCTGAAGAAATATAACGTCACTCTGAACAGAGGAAAATATCAGATCGTATCGAACCAGTATACAGTCCGATATGAGTCTGATGGCAAGGGAACGATAAAAGGATATTGTGGAGACTCCAAAGAGCCATTTGCATCCGGAGCCGGATTAGCAGATCAGAGCAAGGTATCCTTTAAAGCAATTCCAAAGGATAATTATAAGGTCAAAGCATGGAAGGTAACAGGAAGTGATGGAAATGATCTGGTTCTCGGAACTGATTATGTGGTAAATGGAGATACATTGATTATTTCAGCATTGAGCAGTAGTGTTCATGTCAGTGTATCCTTTGCAGCAAAGACCTACCAGTTGAATTACGATCAGCCGGAAAACGGAAGTCTTCAGGCATATTATGTAAAGGCCGGAAGCTATGGAAGCAAGATCGATACAGGTGAGACCGTCCTTACGGGAAAGAGTATCCTGCTTCAGGCGGTTCCAGATGAGAATTATGTCGTAAAACAGTGGACGGTTTCTCATGGTGGTTCAGCAAAGATCCAGAAAAATACTGACGGAAGTATCTTTGCCGGAACAGAGATCACACTCGATAATGTGGAGACAGATACTGTTGTGGCCGTTGAATTTGAACCGGTAGAGACATATTTATTTGAGACAGAAGTGATCGCAGAAGATCCAGATACATCGGTTGCAGGCTGTAAGATCAATGTCTCAGAACAGGTTCAGGATGGTAAGGCGGCAAAGGGATCAACAGTAACCCTTACGGCAGATCTTCCGGAATCAGTTACGGTATCAGAATGGAGAATCTATACAGATGATATACATTATACAGTTGCAGCAACCGGAGGAGATCAGTATGTAGTATCCAACGTCCAGAAGAACATGAAGATCAAGTTGGTTGTCAATATGTTCCAGATGGAAACACTTCATTTTGAAGCGGTAAATGAACAGGGACAGCAGGTAGATGATGTTGTTACGGCATGGAGCGATTCAGTGCAGATCAGCAATGATACAAAGATCGTAAAGAATCTGCCGGTTGTTATGAAAGCAGATGTACCGGAGCAGTATCAGATCTCTGCGTGGAAGTTGTTTATCGGTTCAGAAGAACAGACGATCGCAACCGGAAAGGATGCGAAGGAAAGTTCATTTAACAGTGTAAACAAATCCATGCGTGTTGTACTCGTTCTGCTTGATCGGCCAACTGTCACATATAGCTGTGACAGCAAGGGAACAGTGGGATGTAATGATGTTATATCCGGCGGTTATATCGACAGATACCGTATAGAAGATATTGTTATGACAGCAGTACCGAAGACCGGATATGAAGTGGATCAGATCACAGTAATGATGGATGGTGCAGCTTACAGTGATATGACGGTTTCTGATATAGAAAATACAGACAATAAGCAGATCAAGATTCAGGCACCAGATACAGGCTTTGAGAAAAATGTAGAGGTTGCAGTTACTTATAAGGAGATTCCAAAGGTAGAACTTCAGTATGAGTTGGTATCAGCAGATGGAGCAAAGGCAGGAACAATAGCTGTTCATGTGGATCGCAAAAAACAGAATGATCTTATGCGGGATGTATCCGCCGGATCCGGCAGTCTTGAAGTATATCGGGACAGCACGGTTACAATGACAGCATCGGTGATCGCTGGCTACGAGATCAATGCATGGAGTATGAATGGTACAGATATCACAGCAGATGTCCGTACGAACAATACAGATCTGAGCAAACTGGTATGTACCGTTGATGAGAAACTGTTACAGAATGTACCGATTAAGATCACGGTAACGGTTGTTAAGACGCCGGAGCCTCCGGTAGAACCGGTTGTAGAGGAACTGACTAAGAAGCAGATCGAGAAGAATTCACAGACACTTTCCAGCAAACAGAAGGTTGTCTGGACACAGAAGGGAATCCAACTGACCTGGAAAGCTGTTAAGGGGGCACAGGGATATGATGTCTATGCAGCTCCATGTAACAGAAAGAAGCTGACTGTTGTTAAGACGATTTCAGGTGCAAAGAAGAACGCAACAGTACTGAGTAAGTATAAAGGCAAGAAGCTGAACCGGAAACAGTCATACAGAGTCCGTGTCAAGGCATATCGTATTGTGAATGGGAAGAAGCAGTATATTGCTACAGGACTGACACTTCATATCGCAGGGCCGAAGAACAAGACATATACAAATGTAAAGAAGATTCAGTGCAAGAAGACAGAGTATACCTTAAAGAAAGGTAAAACAGCAAAGATAACAACTAAGCTTATCTTACAGGATAACAAAAAGAAACTGTTATCCAAAGGGCATGGTGCTAAACTTCGCTACAGCAGTACCAATAAAGCGGTTGCTGTTGTAACGGCAAAGGGTACGATCCGTGCAAAGAAAAAAGGAACCTGTTATATCTATGTTACTGCATTAAATGGAGTAAATAAACGGGTGAAGGTCACAGTAAAATAAAACTGCAAATTTAAGTTAAAAAAATTCCATGGTGGGGTAACATGGGAGCGTTCCGGCTCCCTGTTATCCCATTTATGGAATTTTATTTTTCTTCAAAATATTTATATGAAAATTTATTTCTTTCGGGACAGGTAGGTAACAAAAATCATGCGTTTATCAATGATCTGTCCGGCGATAGCAATACCTTTTCCCATTGTAAAAGCTGCAAGGATCGTTCCGATTCCAAGACCTTTGATGTGACCGAGGAAGAAGCCTGTCATACAGGCAGTTGTAAGCAGGCAGATAACGTCAAAAGAAATCTTAACGATTGAATATTTCTTCTTTATGATCTGCGACAGCTCGCGTGGAAAAAGGTCGGTAGGAACGATTGGCAGACCGCAACGGTTGGAAAGCGCGATACCGATACAGATCTCAAGGAAACGACAAAGATATTTGAACAGGGAAAGCGGTACTATGATGCGCTAAAGGATGTACACGATGTGATAAAGGGCGGCGTGAAGGTAAAGAAGAGCATCGAGATGGTGGCGGATATTTCGGAAATCTATGTGCGGAACTATCAGAAGATGCTGGGTGATCCGAACTATACGCCGGATGAATTGAGTACTATCTCGTTCGGATACGCAAGGCTGCTAAGCGAGAGTGCGGACGTATTGCAGGACTTGAAAAACGTGGTGAATATCACCGGAATGTCGCTATCGGATGCGGAGCGGCTGGCAATCATCGACCAGAGCTATAAACGGTTGCTGGAATACCGTAATCTGGTGCAGTACTACACGAACAAGAATATCTCGGTGAGTTACCTGCGGGCGAAAAAGAAGAACGATACCGACCGGGTGATGGCACTGTACGGCTCGGCGGACGAACGCTATTGGTGAGAACGGATTCCTATACATATATATAATAAGGTAAGATGATGTTATTATCAATAGACTTTGAGAACCTGCATCAGATATTGCACACGCTGTATCAGGAAATGATGCCGCTATGCTCGAACCTGACGGGCGTAGCCAAAGGGATAGCCGGGTTGGGTGCGCTGTTCTATGTTGCCGCCAAAGTGTGGCAAGCCCTTGCCCGTGCCGAACCTATCGACGTGTACCCGCTGCTGCGCCCGTTCGCCATCGGGCTGTGTATCATGTTCTTCCCGACCTTCGTACTGGGCACGATCAACACGGTTCTCTCTCCCGTGGTGAAAGGCTGCCACGGGATGCTGGAAACACAGACCTTCGACATGAACAAGTACCGGGAACAGAAGGACAAGCTGGAATATGAGGCGAACAAGCGGAATCCGGAAACGGCGTACCTCGTGGATAAGGAAGAGTTCGACAAGAAACTGGATGAACTCGGATGGTCGGCGGGCGACCTGATAACAATGGGTGGCATGTACATAGACCGGGCGGAATACCGGATGAAACAGAACATACGCAAGTGGTTTCAGGAACTTTTGGAACTGTTGTTCCAGTCTGCCGGGCTGGTGATAGACACGATACGGACGTTCTTTCTGATTGTCCTCTCCATCTTAGGGCCTATCGCCTTTGCGATAAGCGTCTATGATGGATTCCAAAGTACCCTGACGCAGTGGATCACCCGGTATATCTCCGTCTATATGTGGCTGCCCGTGAGCGACCTGTTCAGCTCGGTACTGGCAAGGATTCAGGTGTTGATGCTCACCAAGGACATTGAGGCGATGAGCGATCCCACCTTTATACCGGACAGCAGCAATACGGTGTACATGGTGTTCCTGATTATCGGGATATTCGGGTACTTCACGATACCGACCGTTGCGAACTGGATCATCATGGCGGGCGGCGTAAGCGGTGCGAACCGTGCGATGAACACGACTGCCGCCAAAGCGGGGAATGTTGCCGCTGCCGGGGCGGGTGCTGCCGTGGGGAATGTCGCTGGAAAACTTATCAAGTAACTAAAAAATCAAGAAAGGAAATGGAATTTAAAAGTTTGAAGAATATCGAAACGAGTTTCAGGCAGATACGTTTGTTTGCGCTGGTGTTCATCTGCCTGTGTGCGGTGGTGACGGGCTTCGCCCTCTGGAAGTCGTACAGCTTTGCCGAAGCGCAACGGCAGAAGATTTATGTGCTGGATAACGGGAAGTCGCTGATGCTGGCACTCTCGCAGGACGTGCAGCAGAACCGCCCGGTGGAAGCACGGGAACATGTGCGGAGGTTTCACGAGCTGTTTTTCACGCTCTCGCCGGACAAGTCGGCTATCGAGGGCAATATCAAACGCTCGCTGATGCTGGCGGACAAGAGCGCATTCAACTACTACAAAGACCTCTCGGAAAAGGGGTATTATAACCGGGTAATTTCGGGGAATATCAACCAGATGGTACAGATTGACAGCGTGCGGTGCGACTTTGACAAGTACCCGTACAATGTGCGGACGTTCGCCCGCCAGATTATCCTCCGGGAAAGCTCGGTGACGGAAAGAAGCCTTGTCACCCGCTGCCGGTTGTTGGATGCCGTAAGGAGTGACAACAACCCGCAGGGGTTCATCATCGAGGGCTTCGAGATTACCGAGAACAAGGACTTGCAAACCATCAAACGCTAACGGCATGGTCGGAAAATTTATAACGAAGGTCATTGCTGAAATACAGGACTGGGCGGACGTAAAGCTCCGCCGCCTGTGCGGGCGTATCACGCCGGATCAGCGGGTGGTGGTTATCCTTGTGATGTTCGTGGTGTTCGGCGGGTTGTCGGTGTACATGACCGTCGCAGCCATCTACAACATCGGAAAAAGTGACGGTCGGGAACTGGGGATAGAGCATATTGATCCCATCCGGCTAAAGAATGACAGTATAATCAATCCTTTTAACAACCAGTAAATCATGGAAGAACAGAATCAGGAAAAAGAAACGGTAACGCAGCACGTAACGGTGACGGATGCCGCAGCCCCGGACAAGGGGAAAGGGGACAAAGAAAGGAAAGGCGGCGGGAAGGACAAGAAAGCCGCCAGAGAACTGACTCCGAAACAGATGCAGCAGCGGAAAAAGCTGTTGGTGTACCCGTTGATGGGGTTGCTGTTTTTGGGTAGTATGTGGCTGATCTTCGCACCTTCGGACAAGAAGGACGAAGGCGGGGAAACGGTCGGGGCGTTCAACGCCGATATTCCGCTGCCGGAGAATGACGGGATTATCGGCGACAAGCGGAAAGCCTACGAACAGGCACAGTTGGAGAGGAAGCAGGCGGACAAGGTGCGATCGTTGCAGGACTTCGCTTTTGCGGCTGATAACGGGACGGACGAGGTGGAAATGGAACTGCCGGACAGCGAGCCGGAACGGGAGCCGTTCAGGGATTATTCGGGTTCTACACGGGGAAAGGGCGTGAACTCTTCAGCGGTTGCCTACCGGGACATCAACCGACAACTCGGCACGTTCTACGAAACGCCGAAGGTGGATGCCGAAAAGGAAGAACTGAAACGTCAGGTGGAAGAACTGACCGCCCGGCTGGATGCGCAGCAGCTTTCCTCCGCTTGCGGTGGTAAAGGTTCCTGCGGACAGTG